>Ga0209542_10001988_pt1 | contig 46772 bp, 45 predicted proteins | sample RifCSPhighO2_01_FD_184028 | JGI IMG/M metagenome (GOLD analysis project Ga0209542, IMG submission 184028) | Soil microbial communities from Rifle, Colorado - Rifle CSP2_plank highO2_0.1 (SPAdes) (version 2) | ecosystem: Environmental > Terrestrial > Deep subsurface > Rock core/Sediment ...
TAGAAGTCCTAAAAAGATATTTATCCCCAGATCGGATCAATTTGATTTAAGAAAACAGGAAGTTTGTAAAAAAGTTGTAGAAAATATTGACTTAGTTATTCATTTGGCAGCGAATGTTGGAGGTATAGGTTATAACCAGGCAAAACCCGGGGAATTATTTTATGACAATTTAGTAATGGGTGTACACCTTATGGAAGAAGCCAGAAAAGCTGGGGTAAAAAAGTTTTTGGGATTAGGAACTATTTGCCAATATCCAAAATTTACCCCAGTTCCTTTTAAAGAAGAAGATTTATGGAATGGCTATCCTGAAGAAACAAATGCACCCTATGGCTTAGCGAAAAAGATGATGCTGGTGCAAGGTCAGGCTTATAAACAGCAATATGGGATGAATGTAATTCACCTTATGCCGGTTAATTTATATGGGCCTGGGGATAATTTTAGTCCGGAATCATCGCATGTTATTCCTGCTCTAATCAAGAAATTTGTAGATGCAAAGACAAGGGGGGATGAATTTGTAGTTGTTTGGGGAACTGGTAAGTCCACGAGAGAGTTTTTATATGTTGAAGAAGCTGCAGGAGCAATTGTTATGGCAGTTGAAAAATACGATGGTATTGAACCAATTAATCTGGGTTCATCATTTGAAATTTCTATAGAGGTTTTAGCAAACCTCATCAAAAAAATTGTTGGTTTTAAGGGAGAAATTGTTTGGGATAAAACTAAACCAGATGGTCAACCTCGCAGAAAGCTAGATACAAGTAAGGCTAAAAAGGAATTTGGATTTGAGTCTAAAATTCCATTTGAGGAAGGTCTAACTAAAACAATAGAATGGTATCTCAGTCAGGAGAAGAAATGAATTTAAATGTGATAAATGGGGTTTCCTTAATTATTCCCGTTTTAAATGAGGAAAAAACCCTAAAGACGATAGTTTCTAAATGTTCAACTCAAAAAATCGTTAAACAGCTTGTTATCGTGAATGATGGTTCGACAGATGATACAAAAAAGATTCTAGATGAGATAAATAAAAATAAATCTACAAACAAAAAACTACTTATAACCGTTGTTCATCATCCAAAGAATATGGGGAAGGGTGCAGCCATTAAAACAGCCCTAAAACATGTAATATGTAAGTACGTGATGGTACAAGATGCTGATTTAGAGTACTCACCTGATGATATAAAACCCTTGTTGGATGCGGCAGAAGTTTCAAAGGACGGAATTATTTTTGGGACAAGAGCAGAACATAGAAAAAAAGCTTATATATTGGCCCAAATTGCTAATTGGTATTTGAGCTTAATGTTTAATATCCTATTTGGTCTTAATTTATCAGATAGCTATACTTGTTATAAGTTAATGCCTAAAGCTGTGTGGTTAAAACTGGATTTGCAATCTAATGGTTTTGAAATAGATTCTGAGCTTATTGCAAAATTAGGTATTAAGAAGTTAAAAGTTAAAGAGATTCCAATTTCATATTTTCCTAGAAAATATTCTGAGGGTAAGAAAATTAAATGGACGGATCTTGTAAAGGCAAGCTGGGTGGCTTTTAGAATTCGCTTAATGAATATTTAAGCAGATTTAGCTAATTTTTCTATTTCAGATAAAACTTTAACTACTTCTACTCCTAGGTTTATATCCGAAGTTATTTTTTTACCATTTTGTATTGAGTCGACAAATTCTTTTAATTCACAATTTAAGGAAAGATCATGATTAAAGCTAGGAAATTCCGGTGATTTACCCCCTTTATAAAATGAAATTTTATGTTCTGTATTTGTATTATCAAATACAATTTTTTTACCGGACAAGCCATTGATTATTAATCTCCTGGTCTTTTTAGATCCAGACCAGCCTATATGAATCATCCCTCGGATTCCATTTGAAAATGTAAGCTCAATTTTTAATTCATCTAATTGATTTCTCGTTGCATGAGTATGAATGATTTTTATCTTCTTTACCGGTTTCCCAATTAAATCTAGCATTATTGATACAGGATGAGGCCCCCAATCCCAAATAACTGAGACGTCGTCTCGTTTCTGGCTGAGTAAGCCTTCAAAACTAATAGATTCAATTGATCCCAATTCTTTTAGTAATCTTTTGCATTCTTTTATTGCTGGCTCATAAAGATATAAATGACCTACTAATACCCTTGGCTTTTTCCCTTGCCAAATCTTTTGTAATCCAATAGCATCTTTAAGATTAGTAGTGAGAGGTTTTTCGATTAAAAGGTTAAAGTTATTTTCTAAAAACTTTTTTGCGATTTGATAATGAGATGAAGCAGGACTTGCAATAATAATACCGTCAATTTTTTTATCTAATAAATCTTCCAAGGAAGTAGTTTTTATATATTGATCTGAAAGGGGATCTAAAGTGCTTAGGCTTTGGGAATAAACATATTTTATCCTGCAGTTATCTAAGAGGAGGGCGGTTTTCAAAAAATTCTGCCCCCATGCGCCTGCGCCAATAAGAGCTAAATTAACCATAGATTTATAAATTATACTCTTCTTTGAACCAAAGAATAGTTTGGTTCAAGCCGGTTTTTAAATCTATTTCAGGTTCGTAGTTTAGTTGTTTTTTAATTTTAGTCAAATCAGGACAGCGTCTTTGAGGTTCTCCTGCGGGATAATTTGGGGGATAATTTTTTCTTAAGGGTTTGGCACCATTATTTAACATATCAGTTATCATTTGTGCTAATTCAAACATTCCAATCTCTGGTTTATCATTACCGATATTGTATACCTCGCTATTTTTACCGGATATTAAAACTTTAAAAATGGCTACAACGGCATCTGTTATATAGCAAAAAGTTCTAGTCTGTACTCCCTTATCGTGCACAGGTAAATTTTCACCTTTTAAACCTTTATAGATAAATGTAGGAATAACTCGGTAATCAATATGCTTCATTCCAGGACCATAAATATTAAAAGGCCTGACTATTTTTATAGGGACGTTATAAATTTGGTTGTAAGTTATACATAGAGTTTCTGCCAGTCTTTTCGATTCATCATAGCAAGCTCTTGGACCAACGCTTGAGACATGTCCAGCATAGGTTTCAGGAGTGGGTACGGAAGCTGGATCAGGGTCGCCGTATATTTCACTTGATGAGAAAAAAAGAAAACTAGCAGGTTTAGTAACTCTTGCTAATTCAAGTAGATTTTTAGCTCCTAATACTGCACTTTCAATAGTCTCCAAGGGGTATTTTTTATAATAGAAAGGAGAGGCTAGTCCAGCCGCATGAACAATATAATCCACTTTTTCATTTGTAATAATTGGAAGCCTTACATCTCCATCCATAAATTTGAAATTTTTATCTTTAATATCCAAAAGGAAATTATTCCTTGAACCGGTTATGTAATTGTCTATGGATATAACTTTACATTTATTTTTGAGAACTTTTTTATTAAGTAGAAATAATACTGCATTAAGATAGCTTCCAATGAATCCGGATCCACCTGAAATAAGAATTGTTTTACCTTCCAGCTTTTTAGCCTCATCTTTTATTCTTTCAACAATGTTATTTAAATCCTTTTTTGTAATACTAGACATAGGTTAAACTATATGGGCATCAGGAACAGGTATTATAAAGCTACCGCCACCTTTTTTAAAGTCTGCTAATTTGTCCATTAAAGGTTGAGCAAAATTCCAAGCCAGGATTAAAATATAATCAGGTTTAGTTTCAGCAATTTTACTAAAGGGTGCAACAATAATATGAGTTCCGGGTGTATACAAGCCCTGTTTGTATTCACTGTCGTCAACAATATAATCTAATATTTCAGGCCCTATTTTAAAATAATTAAGTAAAGTATTTCCTTTGGCAGGAGCACCATAACCAACTATAACTTTACCCTGGGCTTTTATTTGCTTAAGAAGATTTGTAAGGCGCTTTTTATTATCTTCAATTTTCTTTGCGAATTTTTTATATGTTTGAATTTTATTTAAGCCTAATTTTATTTCAATCTCGATATACTCCCGGATGATATTTTTAACAATATGTTTTGAACCGTCTTTTTTTACAAAGATTCTTAATGAGCCACCATGAGAGGTTACTTTTTTAGCATCGAATATTTCCATAGAATGTCTTTTAAAAAGTGCAGTTAAGGCACGAATTGACAAATAGGATACATGCTCATGATAAATTGTATCGAACAAATTTTTCTCCAAGAAATCTACAAGGTATGGAAACTCAATAACAAAAACACCATCCTTAGGGGTAAGTATTTTAACTGATTCAACTATCTCGTCAAGATCATTTATATGAGCAAAAGCATTGTTTGCGCAAACAACCTCCGCCATTCCATATTTTTTAGCAATATCAGTTGCGACTTTTCTATTTAAAAAAAAGGGGAGAGTAGGTATGCCCTTCTTTGTAGCTTTCATTGCTATTTCTACTGCAGGATCTACCCCCAAAACTTTCATACCGTTCTTTTTAAGGGGGTTAAGTAAGATACCGTCATTACTACCTATATCAATAATGAAAGAATTTTTATTTAACTTGAGTCGTTTAATAATATCTTCGGCATACTCCTCGAAGTGAGCGACAAAAACTGGAGAAGTAGAGGAAACATATAAATAATTCCTGAACAGAATTTCAGGAGATACAACATGAGTTAATTGTAATTGTCCGCACTTTTGGCAGAAGTTAACCTCTAAAGGAAAAAAATCTTCTTTTTTTTTAAGCTGGCTTTTATTTAAAAATGCATTGGCAGGAGGGGTAGGGGAAAGTTTTATAACTTTCTTTAGCTTTTTGCTTTTGCACATCCTACAATAATTTAGTTTAAATACTTTTCTTAAGCTTCTATTTCCCATCTGGAGCGACTTTCAGGCGGACAGTATCAGATTCATAATGATCTTGATCACGAGTTTCTGTGGTGAAAGCTAAAAAAACAGTATCCTCCAAGAATTCCATAGAATGAGCAATCATAGGTTTCGAGAGAACTAAGTCGCCAGGCTCTAAAATGACCGACTCGGTATTAGAGTTTGGTTTATTCATATCTTTTTCAGAATATCTGAATTTACCACTTAAACAGTAAACATAATGGTAGTCGTGTTTATGATAATGATTCGCCCTCTGAGTACCCTTTTTGCTGGTTATGTATAGCACTGCCCTTAGCTTTAAACTGTCGTCATTTACTAAACGCGTTATGTATCCTCTTTCATCCTCAAACTCAGGTTTTGTATGAGTAATTTTTATTGCCATATAAGATAGGCTCTAGTGTATATAGGTTTCTATTTATTGTCAAGAAAAACTTTTATACAAAAATGTAATATAATTTTGAAAGGATGAAAAATTTAAATCTTAATATATTCATAAAACTTTTAGTTTATTGGTATATCTTTATTTTTGTATCCACAGAAATTCTATCCTACTTTAATCTCTTAGAGAGAAGTTATATTTTGCTTGTTGAAGTAATTTTTTGGGGATTTATATTTCATTTTCACAGAAAAAAAATCTTAAAATCTTTTAAAGAGGTTAATTTTCGTTCAAAAAGCTTAATTTTTGTACTGTTACTTTCTATAATAACTTTTGTTCAGGGTTTTTTCAGTGCTCCCAATACTACAGACAGTATGGTATATCACATTCCTAGAGTAATGTACTGGATACAAGAAAAATCTGTATTTCAGGAAGTTATAAGAACCTCGCATGATTACATGGCTCCATTTGGTGAATACATTTTACTTCATTTATATCTCATAGCAGGAAGTGACAGAATATTATTTTTATCTCAATGGATTGCTTACGTATTTTCAGTCTACATAATAGGATTAATTGCTTTTCAGTTAGGAGGCAGTCACAAACTGATACAACTTACCCGACTATTTACAGCAACTTTGCCAATTGCTGTAATGCAATCATCTAGTACACAGGTGGATATGGTTGTCACAGTATTGCTTCTTCTAAGTTTACATTTAGCGCTTATTTTGAAACAGTCTTATTCTCTTAAGTATTTAATCTTGCTTGGTTTTACTCTTGGCCTTGGATTTCTGACTAAGGCCACTTTTGCATTTTATTTCTTGATACCGATTAGTGCACTAATTTTTCCTTTACATAAGGATTTTAGAAAATCAATATTACTTTTAATTCCTATTTTTTTTATAATTTTTTTACTTCAATCAAGATTAATTTATCAAAATTTTTCTTTATATGGAAACCCTTTAGGATTAGAGATTTCTGATAAAGGAGGGGAGTCGGTTTATGTTAATGATTTAATTACCCCTTCGAGTGTCCTTTCGAACCTAATACGCAATTTCTTTGTACATATGCCCGTTCCGTTTTTTTCTACTTTTATACAAACAAACATTATCAATCTCCACAGCTTAATTGGACTTGATATTAATGATCCAAGAATTACTTGTTGCGGTACGGAATTTATTATCAGATCTATCATATATCCTCAAGAGGATATTGTTTCTAATCCCATACACCTAATTGCTATAGTTGCAGGAGGAATTTTGCTTATTTTCAAGAGAGGGCTAAATAGTATTTTACAGATTAAAATTTTATATCTGTCGACAATTGTTTCATTTGTATTTTTTTCAACACTAATTAAATGGCAGCCTTTTCATTCAAGATTAGAAATACCGTTTTTTATTGTAGGGACTATGTGTTCTATTGCTATTTTTAACCATCTTAAAATATTAAAGCCTTTATATATCGGTGCTATTTTATCCTGTTTACTTGCCTTGATTGTTGTATTCTTTAATGTCTCAAGATCTTATATTTCATATAGTGTATTTTATGATATGGTAAAAACCCTAAAGCCGCCTTTATCAAGCATACCTGAATCTTTTTATTTAAAACCCCGGGACCAGCAATATTTTAATGCCAGGTATTACTGGTATGAACCCTATATGAGTGTTATAGAACTTCTTAAAAAAGAAGATAAAGGAGAGATAACTCTCAGTTTAGAAGATGAATTTGAATATCCTTTTTGGATTTTGATGAAAGAGAATCAAATTGATAAAAAAGTAATTCATTCATCACAGATTAAGGGTGATACTATTATAATATCCACAAGCACTCATGAATTTAGTAAGGAAGGTTATATCACTACATGCTACAAAACTCATATTGAATATGGTTTTGCATGTTTATCAAAAAGTAATTAGGTAAGAATATATTTCTTCCAAAAATCCCTGTCATATCTAGCCCAAGCATGAACCCCAAAAGGAAGTTTTCTGTGATTTATCTCAAAAGATTTTCTAGGAAATCTTTCAAAACCAAACTGCAGAGCAATTTTTAAAGAGGGTATCTTATATGTTGGATCATACTTTGGTGCCTCTAATGTCCAAAATCCATCTTCATTAAAAGGGTAATTATCAGCTGGAGCATTTAACCAAATATCATGAGATTTTCCTTGTATTAGTGCTAACAAAAACCAAAGTTTTCTCTTTAATGAGCTTTTTGAAGTTCTTGTAGCGGAATTATTTACAATATCTAGTATTTTAATAGCCTTCTTTATATTTCTTAAAGAAAACCCCCCATTACCTCCGGAAGGAGGAGAACCATTTTTATGAGAGAGGTAGCCAATAACAGGTGTAACCCATGGAGCTGCAACAAAGTCATATTCGGAATTTACCCATTTTTCTAGTTGATTGGAAAATACTAATGCATCAAGCTGATAAATAAGCATAAAATCATATTTTTTAAAAATTTCATAAAAGCTTTTTGAAAGATACATTTCATTAGCTCTTCTTATAGTTCCAAAAAAATTATTATCAACTTTTTTTACCTTAAATCCCAAGGTCTCAAATGCTTTTGAGCTAATATTTTTGGGTATCACAAAAAAAGTATCATATTTTGGTAGGTATTTCTTAAGATGGAGTAGGGAAATATTATCTTCAGGTGATAGATTTGGTCGGTGAGTAGGAATAACGATTACAGTTTTCTTATGTGACATTTTGATTCCTTATTTTTTCTATCAACTCTTGAACTCTTACACCCTCATTAAATGAAGGGATAAATTGTTTTTCCTGAATTATTGAGTTAATAAACCTAGTAGCTAATTTTCGAACAATCCTTACTCTTTCATCTTCACCTTCTATGTTTTGCTCATGAGGAAGGGGTAATTGTTTTTCTTCTCCGTTCTTTTTAATTTTTATAATGAAATTTGAGGTAATATTATTTTCATTTTCTAAGTTAATTGTACCTTCATCACATATAAATTCTAATTGATGCTTATTTACATCACTTGAATTGCAATTAATATGTGCATTACACAAAACTCCATTCTCAAATTCTAATTGTAAATCTACTCCAACATCTCCACCATTAGGACTCTTCGATGCGTAGGATAATCTACTTTTTAAATCAAATATCTTACCTGCAAAGTATTCCAGATAATATAACGAGTGGGAGAAATAGAAGGATAATGCCCCACCACCTTCTGCTGTATTTGTTTTCCAAGAGGATTTTTGATTCTTAATATCATAGCTTAAAAAATCCCACTTTAAATTTATTTGTTTTAAATTGCCGCATACTTTTTTATCAAGCAGTTTCTTAACCTTCTTCCATTCTTCAATTTCTGGAAAAAGAAAATCGATTGCATGTACTATTTTCTTTTGACTGGCTAACTGAAGAAGTTCTTGAGCTTGTTCTAATGTAGCAGTAAGCGGCTTTTCTGCAAAAATATGTAATCCTTTTTCGATAGCAGCTTTAGCAATTTCATACTGGGCGTTGGGCGTAACAGCCAAGGCTATTGCCTCCAAATCTTCTTTATCCAGCATTTCCTGCCAACTTCTATAAATTTTTTTTAAACCAATGCTCATACAATAATCAAGCATTCTTTCGCTTTCGCTTCCACAAATAGAAATTACCTTACAATTCGGAGTTGAATTAAAGGCAGGGAGTAAGCCATAAAGACCAAAACCTGAACCAACTATACCAACTTTTATCATTTTATTTATAGTATTATACTTTTGAATTTTTAACTATTTGGAAATCAGGAAGGGGAATTACAAAATCTGATTTTAACCCACGTTTTTTTAATTGTTCCATAATAGGTTTTGCATAATGCCATGCCAGTATAACTACGAAATTTGGTTGCTCATCTATTAATCTTTGGTTATTGATAATGGGGATGTGTTTGCCAGGTAAGAATTTATTTAATTTCAAAGAAGTGGACTGCTCAGCAATATAGGGTAAAAGCTCGCTATCTACACCGTAATAATTTAATAGAGTTGAAGCTCTGGCAGGACAAGAATTTCCTACGACCAATTTACCAGTCTTTTTAGTTTTAATCAAAAAGTCCATAAACTCCAAACGAGCCTTTTTAACACGATCTGCAAATTTTTGAAAGGTAGAAAGTTTTCCAAGGCCAAATTTCTTCTCATATTGTAGCAGCCTCTTTACAGAGGGGTTTACCTTCTTTCCTTTTCCTTTTGTAGCATAGACTCGGATATTGCCGCCGTATCGATCTCCTCTCTCAACATCAGTAATAGTGAAATCGTATTGCTCAAACAATTTAATATAAGCTTTTAGTGAATATGTCCTTAGATGTTCGTGATAGATAGTATCAAATTGACCGCCTGCAATTACATCGAGAAGATAATGTGTCTCATTAATAAATACACCGTCTTTACTTAAAAGGCTATATGCTCCCATTATAAATTCACCTAATGTTTGCATATGTGCAAAAGTATTTGTAGTTATTACCAAAGAAGCTGGTCCATATTTTTCCTTAATTTTACTGGCAGTCTTAATATCAAAAAAAGATTGAATTGTTAGAATGCCATTTGCGTTAGCGATTTTAGCAATATTAGTAGGTTCTACCCCAACAACTTTTATACCGGCCTCTTTAAAACCACTAAGAAGAGTTCCGTCATTGGATCCTACATCTATAACTAAATCTTTAGAAGTAAGGTTGTATCTTTCAATAAGTGAATTACTAATTTTTTTTTGATATTCTGCAAGTTCTTTAGTAATCCCGCTTCTGTAAGGGTAATCCGGGTGATATACCTCAGATCCATCTACACAGTAATCTAATTGTACACAAGTGCAGTTCTCGCACCAAATCATCCTCAAAGGATATGTTTTTTCCGGTTCATTAATTGTCTCTTTTGAAAGGAGAGTATCACAGAGCGGTTGATGGCCTAGATCTAAAACAGTATGAAGCTTTTTTGAGTTGCAAACCTGACAACTATAAATAGGTCCTGATTTTATTAAATGATGCTTAGGATAACTTAAACTCATGTTCCAATTCCTTTATAAATTACTCCCTTTTTTAAGAAAGAGTGTTTATCATATATTCTTCTTCCATCAATAACAATAGGTTTTTTCATCATTTTAATAAAAAATTCGGGAGATAATTTTATATATTCATCCCATGCTGTAACAACAATAGCAGCTTCTGCGTTTTCCAAAGCTTCTTTTAAAGTATCTGCAAGGGTAATTGGAAGATTGGTAAGTTGAGGAGATATATTTTCCTTGTATGCCATTGGATCATGAGCTACAACGATAGCTTCTTGCGAAAGTAGAGTTTCGATAATGGGAAGGGCAACAGACTCTCGTATATCATCTGTGTTTGGTTTAAAGGTGAGACCTAGGACAGCAATTTTTTTGTTTTTTAAATTTGCTGCGCCCATAGCCTTCTTTAAGAGTAAAATCATTCTTTGGGGTTGAGTGGTGTTAATGTCAATAACACTTTTAATAAGTCCTCCCTCACTACCTATTTCATCTGCAAACGAAGACAGAGCTTTTATATCTTTTGGGAAACAGCTTCCTCCAAAACCACAACCTGAAAGGATATAACTTAAAACTCCAGGTTTTATTCTCTGACTATTGATTATGGGGCTTAATCTTTTATCAAGATGTACGCCTTTCCATACATCTAAAACATCAACATTTTCTGTAGTTTCTGCGATCCTTGAAATTTCATTTGAAAAACTAATAAGAGTGGCAAATAGTGAATTTGCTGCATATTTTGTGAACTCTGCTGTTGCAAGATTTGTAAATATTTTTGGAACTGATAATTTTGAATAAATTTTTGCAAATTCTTTTCCGCTTTTATCATCTATTTGCCCAATAATAATTCTATCTGGATTTAGGGCATCTTCTATGGCATTGCCCTCTCTTAAAAATTCAGGATTCATACATAATCCAAATTCTCCTACTTTTTTCTTTGAATATTTTTCCAGTATTGGTTTGATTACTTTTTCCGTTATTCCTGGTAAAACAGTTGATTTAACAGCTATTACATGATAGTTTTTTACTTTTCCTAAAGATTCTCCTATTTGAGCGGATGCAGTTTTTATAAATGATAAATCTATCTTGCTATTAATAGTGGGTGTACCGACAGCAATTATTGTTACATTTGATTCTAGGATAGCGCCTTGCAAATCATTTGTAGCTTTCAAAGTTCGTTCTTTAAGTACCTTTTTAAGATACTTATCAATATCGGGTTCAAAAAAAGGGGATTTTCCTTTATTAATTTTTGAAACTTTATTTTTATCGTTGTCAACACAAATAACTTTATGATTTTGTAGAGCAAGAGATATTCCCGTGACAAGTCCAACATAACCTGTACCTACAATAGCTATTTTCATTTATATATATCCTTATACCAGAGCATTGTATTTTTAAGTCCTGCATCTAAAGTGATTTCAGGATTATAATCTAAGTCTTTTTGGGCTTTAGCTATTTGGGGGCATCTACGATTCGGATTATCTGTCAGATAATTTTGATCAGCACTCTTTTCTTTAATAATTTTTCCAGAATATCCAAAATGTTTTAAAGCTATGCTTTTCATTTTTTCTGCCAGCTCAATAATGGAAATTTCAGGATTTTCTACACCGATATTATAACTTTCTGCCTTTTTGCCTTTTATTAATACTTTTAAATATCCAACAATTGCATCTGTTATATAGCAAAATGTGCGGGTTGGGGATCCTTCGGAAAGAAGAGTGATATTTTTATTAGATAAAATATTATTTGCAAAATCTGGAATAACTCTTCCATCTGTAATTCTTAATCCTGGCCCGTAATTATTAAAGGGCCTAGCTATTTTTATGGGAAGGTTGTGAACCCTTGAATAATTTACACAAAGTGTTTCCCCAAATCTTTTGGATTCATCATAACAAGCCCTTGGCCCGGTACAAGAAACATTTCCTCTATAGGTTTCGGGAGTTGGAATATTTCCTTCTAGGGGATCGCCATATATTTCGGAGGATGAGAAAAATAATAATCCTTTAACCTCCTCTTTAGACTTACTTTTCTTTACCATATATTCTAAAACATTCATAAGGCCTTGAATATTTGCATTGATTGTTTCTATTGGATATTGGCGGTAAAAAATAGGGGATGCAATGGAGGCTGCATGGATAATATAGTCGAATTTTTTACTTTTGGCTAGTTTATATTTTGTAACATCAGATTTAACTACTTGTATGCCTTTTTTAGATAGCCACTCCGGAATACCTTTAAGGAAAATATCCAGTGCATAGACTTGAATTTTTTTTTCTGGATAAAGATTATTCCAGGCAATAATAGATTTGATAAAGTAATAACCTAAGAATCCGTTAGCTCCAGTGAATAAGAGTGTATGGTTAGACAGAGCCTCAAATTCCTCTTTTGCTTTTTTGTGAATATATTTTAAATCTTCTTCCTCTACGTCTCTGCTCAGAGCCATTATTTCCACACCTTCCACTTCGGATTTTCTATCCATAGTTGATTTAAACTATCCACATCAGAGTAAGTATCCATAGAATGCCAAAATCCTTCGTGAGTAAATATGGAGAGCTGGTTATCCTTTATCAGCCTTTTAATGGCTGGATGTTCATATTCTCCTTCGCGGAAGTATTTAAAAACTGATCTTTTAAAAATCATAAAACCTCCATTTATCCAGTCAGATAATACGGGTTTTTCTAAGAATTGCCAAACGAGTTGTTTTTCATCAACTGCAAGTAAACCATACCTGCTTCTTGGATGAACTCCAGTCACTGTTCCAATAGTCCCCTTTTTTTTATGAAATTTAACAAGATCTGCAATATTTATATCTGCAACACCATCTCCATATGTAACCATAAAATCTTCATCAGACTCTGGTATAAAATCTTTGATTTTGAGAATTCTTTCCCCAGGTAATGTTTCTAAACCAGTATCTACAAAGGTAATTTTAAAGTCATCTTTTTCTTTATCATTCTTATTTCTGTGAAGTTGCGTATAACCACTTTTAGTATGAATAGTAAAATTGTCAGCAAAATATCTTTGATTCAAAAAATAATCTTTAATATAGTCACCCTTATAACCTAAAGCAATGATGAATTCATTAAATCCATAGTGGGAATAAATTTTCATGATATGCCAAAGCATAGGTTTATTACCAATGGATACCATTGGTTTTGGTTTAAATTCTGTCTCTTCTTTAAGTCTATAACCCAAGCCCCCACTAAGAATAACTACTTTCATATAATTTGCATTATGATTTTAACATAACATGACCATATTGTCTGACTTTGAAAATCTGTTAGAATACATAAAATATATGAGTGATTACATAAGACATTTGCAGGAACTCTATACACCTGAAACATTTAAAAGAAAAAAAGATTATATTGACTATAACTTAGGAAGTTATCTTAGTAAAATAGGATATAAAAAGTTAAAGGTTTTAGAGGTAGGTCCTGGGATGGGAGAATTTGAAAGTTATTTAAATGATAAAGGGGTAGTTGATATTGATATTGCTGATAATGATCAAGGTATATTAGATTATAGTTTGAGTAAATATAAAATAAACAAAGCTATTCTAACAAAAAAGATTGAGGATTTAGACAAAAAAATAAATAAATACAATCTTATCTTTTTAATGCAGGTTTTAGAGCATATCCCTATTGATAAATATTCAGAAACAGTAAAGATTTTATTTAAACATCTAGAAAGAGGTGGTTTTTTAATAATAGTTGTACCCAATGGCAATAATCCCTTAGGGTTAATAGAAAGATATGGAGATTTGCAGCATACAGGATGTTTTACAGAACAATCCTTAAAAGATTTAATAAATGTATCAGGGCTAAAGAATTATCAAATAAGGATTAGAGGATATGAAATCCCCACCTATAGTATAATTAATGTAATAAGAGTATTATTGCAAAAAATCCTACATCTGTTTTTACTTTTAATTATGATTATTAATGGCGGTATCTATTTTAAAACAATGACACCTAATATTATGATGGCAGTTAATAAAAAATGAAAAAAATATTAATAACAGGAATTACTGGATTTGTAGGATCTCATCTGGCAGATTATGCACTGAAAAAAGGTGTTAAAGTTTATGGATTAAAAAGGTGGAACTTATCAAGACTTAGGAATGTAGCACATCTATTAGACAAAGTAGAATTTTTTGATTGTGATTTAACTGACCCAATTGGAATAAGAAAAATCATAAAAAAAATAAATCCTGACTGGGTTTTTCATTTAGCAGCTGAAAGTTTTGTAAGTCCTTCTTGGGATCATCCATCCCACTATATGGATGTGAATTTTAAAGGAACTGTAAATATTCTTGAAGCAATTCGGGGGGCAAATATAAATCCAAGATTTTTTATACCTGGATCAGGAGAGGAATATGGTGATATACCTGAAAATGAAATACCAATAAATGAAAATACCCTTATTAGGCCGGTTAATCCATATGCTGTGAGCAAAGTTGCACAGGATTATATCGGATATGTTTATTTTAGATCATATGGGCTTAATGTAATTAGAACCAGGGCATTTAACCATGAAGGTCCAAGAAGAGATAATGTTTTTGGAATTCCTTGGTATGCTTACCAAATTGCCCGAATAGAGGCGGGAAAACAAAAGCCAATTATCAGAGTAGGACACATAGAAGATAGAAGAAATTTTACCCATATTAAGGATTTAGTTGAAGCTTATTGGCTTGCAATAACTCACTGCAAGCCTGGTGAACTATATCTAATAGGTTCTGATGAGAAGGATCATATTTATTCATACCGTGAAATTCTAGGGATGTTAATAAAAATGTCTAAGGTGGGTAAAGTTAAAATAGTGCAGGATCCTCAGTTCGTAAGACCCACCTCGGTTCCTAGATTAATAGGGGATACCTCAAAATTTAGAAAATTAACTGGATGGAAACCAAAGATAGATGTTAATACAGTTCTTGAGGACACACTTGAATATTGGAGAGATTTTATTAAGAATGATAAATATTAAACAAGCGGTCATCCTGGCAGGCGGCCAAGGGAAAAGACTTCTCCCGTTTACTTTAAAAAATCCTAAACCACTTGTAATGGTTAATAAAAAGCCATTTTTAGAGCACCTTATTAATTTACTTAAAGATAATGGGATAAGGGAAGTTGTAATTTTAACGGGTTTTCTTGGTGAAAAAATTAATGAATATTTTGGTGATGGTAAAAAGTTTGGTATAAAAATTAAATACTCGCAAACCCCCTTTTTAGATGAGAATGGGCAGGAAAATGAAAGTGGACTAAGGATAAAGAATGCCGAAGAGCTACTAAATGATCATTTTCTTTTAATGTATTGTGATAATTATTGGCCGCTGCAGCTGAAAAAATTAATAGATTTTTACAACGGTCATCCATCGGATGTTTTAATAACTGCCTATTCTAATTTAGACAAATCTACGAGGAGTAATTTATTTATTGATGAAAATGGATACGCTATTAAATATGACAGCACTAGATCACAGAAGGACTTAAATGGGGTAGATATTGGATTTTTTATAGTAAATAAAAAAGTTTTAGACTTTTTACCTAAATCAAATTCTAAATTTGAAACAAGGGTTTTACAAAGTTTAATTCCAAAGAGAAAATTATCAGGATATTTAACTAATCAAAAATATTATTCAATTGGGGATATGAAAAGGGTTAAATTAACAGAAAAATTTCTTACCCCTAAAAAAGTTATGTTTCTAGATAGGGATGGAGTTATAAATAAGAGGCCTCTTAAAGCGGATTATGTTAAAAAATGGGAGGAGTTTGAATTCTTACCAGGTTCTATAGAAGCAATAAAACTTTTAACTAAATCAGGATATAAAATATTCATCATTTCAAATCAACCAGGCATTGCTAGGGGAGCAATGACTAAAAAAGACCTTGAATTAATACATAAAAAAATGCTAAAAGTTTTAAAGAGTAACGGCGGAAAAATAGAAGGAATATATTCCTGTCTTCATAATTGGGATGATGGTTGTATTTGCAGAAAACCAAAACCGGGATTATTATACTTTGCAAGTAGAGATCATTTTGTAGATTTGACAAAAGTAATCTTTGTAGGAGATGATACACGGGATAAGGAAGCTGGAGATGCTGCTGGTTGTAAAACAATTTTAATAAAACCAGAAGGGAATCTTTTAGACATAGTAAAAGATATTACAAAATCATGATAGCAAAAGAAGAAAAAATAAAAGGATTATTTGAAATTCAACTAGAACCGAAGATTGATCCCAGAGGTTTTTTCATGAGAACCTTTGACGATAAAATATTTAAAAAATTAGGGTTAAAAACTAAATGGGTGCAGGAAAGCCATTCTCTTAGCAAGAAGAAAGGGACCATACGGGGATTTCATTTTCAATACCCGCCATACGCGGAAACTAAATTAATAAGAGTTCTTCAGGGAGAAGTACTTTTTACTATTTTGGATTTAAGATCTAAATCTAAAACTTTCGGTCAATGGGTTCAAATAGTGTTATCAGATAAGAAAGATAGCTTACTGTATATACCTAAAGGTATTGGGTCTTGTTTGTGTACACTAACCAATAATTGTCATGTTTTATATAAAATGGATGAATACTTTACTCCTGAAAGTTATGATAACATTATATGGAATGATCCTGATTTAAAAATACCTTGGCCAGTTAAGAATCCCAGTTTTATTTCTGAAAGAGATTTAGAAGCTCAAAGTTTTAAACAATTTCTAAAAAAACAAAAGTTTAAAATAAAGTGAAAATATTTGTTACAGGCGGCACTGGATTTATAGGTAAATTCGTCATTTCAAAACTCAAAAGCGAAAAAAATAAGCTGCTTATCTTAACTAGGAATCTTCATGTTTCAGAAAACTCAAAGAACACCCTTTTCGTGAAAGGTGATTTGTCTGATGTAAATCAGTGGAAGGATGAACTAAAAAAATTCATGCCAGATGCGGCTATACATCTTGCATGGGAAGGGATACCTGACTATAGCAGCAAAAATAGTATTAAGAATCTCAATTTCAGCTTAGAGCTAGTACAGCTTTTAGCTGAAATTGGATGTAAAAAAATTTTAGCAACAGGAACTTTATGGGAATACGGAGATCAAAGCGGAAAGTTATCTGAAGATATGCAAATTAAGCCCTTTAATGCATTTACTGCTGCAAAAAATGCTTTAAATTGGTTAGGTTCAGAGATAGCTAAAGAAAGAGATATTAGCTTTACCTGGATTAGATTATTTTATGTATACGGCCCAGGTTTAAAGAGAGATTCTCTTATCCCATATTTAATAAAGTGTGGAAAGGAAAATAAAAAGGCAGAAATAAGAAATCTATATGCTCAGAATGATTTTGTTTATGTGGAAGATGTTGCTGATGCAATTTGTACACTCCTTTTGAAATGCAAAAAGGGAGGAGTTTATAATATTGGGTCAGGACAGTTAACAAGTGTACAAACAATTATTGAAAAAATCTTCAATTCTTTTAGTAAGCAGAAGAAATATAAAAAAACAAAAAAGAAAAATCTGGATTCTTTAGCATATGCCTATGCAGATATATCAAAGATTCAAAAATTTGGATGGAAACCTAGGATAAATATAGAGGAAGGTCTTAGAAAGACAATTGAAGCCTCACTTAATTGAAATATTCTTATCCAAATAATCAAAGTAATTTTTAAAGTATTTAGTAATAAGGTGTAGTATTACCGCATGAATTCCTTCTACTAATTCATATTCTCCTTTGTCAGTATTTACTAGAATTTTAACATCAGCTAATTCATTTAGTACCCCACCTTCAAAACCAGAAACACCGATTACCGGAATTTTGTATTCTTTTGCTAACTCAACAGCTTTAATTATATTGGGAGAATTCCCAGAAGATGAAATTGCTATAACAAGATCTCCGTCTCTTAGGTAATTTCGTAAAGGACCAGCAAAGACCATATCAAATCCCACATCATTTGCCCAAGCTGTTAACTCCTCTTCGGTTGTGGGAAGACGGATTGCCTGAAAACGTCTGGTGTTTTTATCTAAATGGTGTGAAAAAACGGTTTTGTTGAAATCTGCTACCCAGTGTGTTGCTAGAGCCAATGAGCCGCCATTGCCGAATACATAAATTCTGCCATCCCGTTCGTAGGTAGCTTGTAGAAGATTCATTGCCTTAGCGATTTCTTTATGAGGCAGATTTTGCAGTAACTTAACGCTTTTTTTAATATAACTTTTTATATGTTTTTCCATACTATCTTAATTAAATAAACTGCTTGAAACTATTTCTACGCCAGAGTGCACAAATTTTATTGGAACTTGTTTAAAATCAGATAACCCAAGTTTTTTTGCCATTTCGTGAACTGCCTCTTTAATAATTTCCTTCTTTTTGAAAGGAGCCAAAAATAGAATACATCCTCCCCCACCTGCTCCTAAAACTTTACCTCCCCATGCCCCATTTCTCATACCTACAGTGTAGAGTTGGTCTATCTCGGAATTAGATACATTTGAGGCAAGTTTCTTTTTTTTAAGCCAGTTTTCGTGAAGCAATTTGCCTAATCCTTCAAAGTCCCCTCTTATCAGTTTCTTTTTAAATACTTCTACTAAGTCCACCATAGATTTTAATGTATCCATTTTTTGAGGGATATTTGTTTTTTGTTCTTTTAATACAGAAGAAGCTTTTCTTAGAATACCTGTAAAAAAGACTAACATATGATTTTCTAGATCTAGGCTTTTTTTATAATCGAGTAGAATCGGTTCTACATCAACTGACTCATCAGAATTGAATTGGAAAGTATTAAACCCTCCAAAAGTTGCAGCATACTGATCCTGTTTCCCTATTGGCTCTTTTAATATATCAATCTCTATTTTGCAGGCAATTTCTGCAATATCTTTTTTATCAAGTCTTTGGCCCAAATATGTAGATAATCCTTTAACTAAAGTGACAGCAAAACTGGATGATCCTCCTAAACCTGTGCCTACTGGCATGTGAGAGAAAGTACCAATTTCCATATTATCTTCAACTCCTAAATGAAGCATTGTTTCTCTGATACGGTCATTTTTTAAATCAATAACTCTTTTAACATTTTCGTTGATGGAATATCGTGCAGAGATTCCTTTTAGAAGAGGTGCAGGATTGATTGCAACATAAACATATTTATCAATAGTGGCTGAAATAACTTTCCCTGGAGACATGTGATAAAAATCGGGTAAATCTGAACCTCCGCCAACAAAACTTATCCTAAGAGGAGCTCTGACAATAATCATCTTTCGTATTATATATGAATAAATATTTTTTACAAGGTAAAACTACTTAAAAGATATTTTAACTCACTTAACATTTGTATACTTTGATTACGCCTTTTTTGAATAAAAAAATTTCTGGCCCCTCTCGATTCATTTTTTTTCTGTATCTTGGGGTACTTAAAAGGAATTTGGATATTTTTAACTTTAAACCCTTTTCTCAAAGCTAAAACTACTGGAAAGAATAGCGTATTTGAATACATTTCTGGGTCAAACTGTGTTATTTTTAATGGCTGTTTAAAAAAGAGATTTAATATTTTTGAGTCATTCTTAATAGCTTTTGGTCCGAAGAAAATATCTATCTGCTCATATTTATTCTTAAAAACTTTATGAAGTTTTAATAATTTATTGTAGAGTTGATTAGCTTTAGTTTCGGATTTATACATGTAATCAGGATAAGTTTTTCTAAAAAGATTATCCTCTCTTTTTGGAATCACAATATCTGCTTCATTGCTCAAGATAGGATGTGCTATATCCACAATATTATCAATTAATGATACCTTCTCAGGTTCGGTCGCAATAATAACCTTAACTTGCGGAAGTTTTGAGGCAGCCCTAAAAGCTTGTCGTCTGGCTGGTGAGGATTTAAGGCTTATTCTTTTTACAATGTTTATCAATTTAAAATTTGATAATTCATTACGGAATTCTTTTGAGCTTTTGCTCTCGACTACAATTACCTGATATTTTTTATAGACAGCTTTTTTAATAAATTTTAGCGCTAAATCACCTCTTACCTTATCTGTGTTTGCAATACTTTTTAATTTTCCTTTATACCATTTTGGATAATAAGTAATTATGGCTAAAGCAACATAATTTGGTTTAAACATATTGATGATAATATCACAGTCATCATTTACATTTATCAGGTGGTAATGTATATTCTTTTGAATATGAAAAGTAATAACAAAAATCCACTGCGAATATCCCATGCTCTTGCTGTTCATGGCAAAGAAGAGGAAGAAAGAGTACTGAATGTTATAAAAGAACACAGGACTATAATGGGCCGTGAAGTTGCAGAGTTTGAGGAAAGAGTTGCGAAGTTATTTGGAAAAAAATACGGAATTATGGTGAATTCAGGCTCCTCTGCAAATCTTTTAGCAATTGAGCTTATGAAGCTTCCTCCTGGTTCAGAAATTATTACACCAATTCTGACATTTTCAACAACTATAGCTCCGTTAATTCAAAAAGGTTTAATTCCGGTTTTTGTTGATGTTGTTGAGGGGAAGTATTTTATCAATGTTGATAAGGTGGAAAATGCTATTTCTAAAAGGACTAAGGCAATATTAATCCCAATCCTTATGGGAAATGTTCCTGATATGGATAGATTAAGAGATATTGCAAAAAAGCATAATCTAATTTTTATAGAAGATTCCTGCGATGCTATAGTTGGTTTTTATAAGGGAAAGCCGACAGGTACATATTCCGATATAACAACAACTAGTTTTTATGGATCTCATGTTATTACTGCTGGTGGGAATGGTGGAATGTTAATGGTTAATAATGAGAAATTAAGAGATAGAGCAAAAGTATTAAGGGGTTGGGGGAGAACATCTGCCATATTTGCAGAATCGGAAAAAATTGAAGTGCGTTTTGGAAGAAAACTTGACGGGATTCCATATGATGGAAAATTTATCTTTGACGAGGTTGCCTACAATCTTTTGCCAATGGAGATTGGAGCAGCTTTTGGTAATGCCCAACTTGATAAATTAAAGGGATTTGTAAAACTTAGAGAGAGAAATTATAAAATATTATTCGATTTTTTTAGTCAATATTCAGACCATTTTATAGTTCCAGAAATGAATGAAAATGCGTTAGCCCAGTGGCAGGTTTTCCCATTGACCATAAAAAAAGAAGCACCCTTTTCTAGATTAGAATTTGTAACATTTTTGGAAAAGGAGAATATACAAACTAGACCAATCTTTACTGGAAATATCTTAAAACAGCCGGGATTTAAGAATATCCCACATAGGGATTCTCAGAAAAGTTATCCTGTTGCAGATTATATTATGGAGCAGGGAGTGATTATAGGTGTACACCAGGGACTTACTTTAAAACATCTCGATAGACTAAAAAAAGTAGTAAGGACTTTTCTCCATATTTCTTAATATACAGTTTGATTTTCTCAAACTCTTTTTTTGCGTGAGGAGTAGAAAAAGCGTGTTTAGATAAATTGGCGTAGTCTTTGGGTGCTATGAGCAAGTCACGAATCTTTTTTGCATACCCAAAAGTGGCTTTAATAATAAACCTTTGAATTTGAAGAGGGTATAGGTGGAAATTAATAATAGGTATGGTAAAAAGTAAGCCTTTTAAGTAATTATTAACACCTGCTTTAATAGAAGCCTCAGCGTTGGGTTTTGATATTTTTTGTTTTTTCATAAGATAATCAATGATTACCTTTAACCAATAACTGTATTCTTTTTTGTATTTTGGCTCTGTAACAATATTTTCTAAAGAGGCGATACGGGTTCTGGCAGAACCAGGAGTTACTTCTCTGGCACAATAAAGACTGGGTAGGGTTTTGGATTTGCCTTCAATAGAAATCATTATGGCTTGAAATAATTCAACCAACGTATCATTTTGAATTTTTCGGTTTTTCTCTAATTGATTAAAAACTTTTCTTGCCACAGAAGTTTTGGTTACAGCGTAAAGTAATTGCATATAATTGGCTAGAATTGAATATAGTCTTTCAGATGGTAGGTTGGATTTTACATCTAAATCTATTGCGTGTAGATAGAATGGATAAACTGGGATTTTATCTTTGCCTTTATCTTCAAAAAAGACATAGTGTCCATGAGCTGCTACGTAGTCAGGATTTTTATCTAAAAAATTAACACATTCCTTAACAGAATTTGGAATAACAAAATCATCATCTGCACAAAATAATACATATTTTGTTTTAATTTTTTTATACATTAAGGCTAATTTTGTGGCATAAGGATAATTTGGATAATGAAAGTAGTTTAGGTTTTTATATTTACCTGCGTCAGGGAAGGCAGTTAGGGTTGAATCACCAACAAGGATGTTAGTTTTTAAACCTTTATAATATTCCAAGAGTCTTTTTAGCTGTCTGTGGCGATTAAAACTGGGAACTAAAATAGTAACATCAGATAACATGTCAAACATTTTATCATAAGCAGATTGTAAGCTTAAGATTCAGTTGGAGGAGGTTGAAGTTGGGCAAGTTTTTCAGTGAATATTCCAATCATTGTTTGTTCTCCATTTTCCTGGGCTACTCTTAATCCTTTTTCCCAGTGACTTCTGGATAATTCTGGATCAGCTCTTTTTGATGCAATATCACCTTTGGAGATTAGAACATTACAAATGTTTCTGATATCTCCCTGTTCTGTAAATATTGGTAAGGCCTCATCTTGAGATATTTCTGCTTCATCGATCATTCCTAGTTTTTCTTGTGTGACTCCTTCGGTATGCAAGGCTCTTGCTAGTCTATTTTGATATTCAGGGTTAGCTGGTACTTTTCCCACTAATTCTCTTGCCTCAATCTCTGCATTGGAATAAGCGGCTAAAGCCAGATCAAGATTTCCCATGTCGTTGTGTAGAAGCCCAAAATTAGTGAAAGCATGTACGGTTGCTATACTAGCATCAGGCATATGAGACATTAAATCTTCTGCTTCTCTCATATATTCTAGAGCCTTATTAAAATTCTGTCCTGGAAAACCATCTTTAGCTCTATGACCAGTACGCAGTACGTCTATCCCATTAGCTAGTGCTGTTAAATAATTTTGTTGAGAGAATATTTTTGCTTTATTAACATCTGCAAATGCTTCTGTGTGTTGACCAGTAACTCTAAGAGAAACCACAATACCATTTAAAGCCTCAGATCTTTCTCCATACTGAGCCATTAAAGCCTTATAAGCAGCTATAGAACCTTGATGATCATTAGTTACTTGCAAGTTTCTAGCAGCATCTAAGCTTTGGGTAAAAGTATCCGGTGTTTGTCCTTGTTCTGGATTAGCCATATTAGGTACGAACTATATCACTTTTTTACAAGCGAATCAATGGATACTTGAGCCTCACTTATGTATAATGTCAGCAAATGAAAATAATATTCTTTGGTTTGGGCTCAATTGGGCAAAGACATGCCAATATTTTGCTTAAAGATTACACGCATGATTTGTATGCTTTCCGCTCTAGTGCAAAAAGTAAACCGAATGAATTAGGTATTAAGGAATTGTATTCATGGGATGAGTTAGAAAAATTAAAACCTGATGTGGCTTTTATCACCAATCCAACTTCCCTTCATATAGAAACAGCCATTAAGTGTGCAGAATTCGGCTGTAAGCTTTTTATTGAAAAGCCTATTGGAAGTTCCTTAAAAGATTTTGAAAAATTAAAAAAAATTGTAAAAAGTAAAAAAATAGTAACTTATATTGCTTATAACTTAAGATTTCATCCGATTATATTAAAGTTGAAAAAAAATATTGAAAATAAAAAAATATTACATGCAAGAGTAGTTTGTACCTCCTACCTTCCAACTTGGAGACCAGATAGAGATTTTCTTAAAGGATATTCTGCTAATACAAATATGGGAGGGGGAGTAATTTTAGACTTATCCCATGAATTAGATTATATTTCTTATTTGTTGGGAGATATTAATAAGATGACTGGTACCTACTCCAAAAGAAGTAATGTAACAGTTGATGCAGAAGATTTTGTAGATTATTTATTGGAAACAAAAACAACTCCTGTGAATATTCATATTAATTTTTTATCCCAACTTCGTCAAAGATATATTCAAATTGATTTTGACCAGTTAACTATTATTGCTGATTTAATTGATTCTGAGATTAGAGAATACAAAAATGACATATTGCATAAAACTGAAAAAGTAGATTACCAGAAAGGTCAGGAATATTCTGATCAGATAAAGTATTTTCTTGATAATATAGACAACCCTAGTATGATGAATAATTTAAGTGAAGCCTCAGGCCTATTTGAAAAAATAACAGCTTTTAAAAACCATGAATAATTTACTTTTAACAATTTGCGCAAGGGGAGGTTCTAAAGGGGTAAAAGGAAAAAATATCAAAGATCTGGCTGGTAAACCTTTAATATATTACACGATTAAACAGGCTAAAGAATGGGGAAAAGCTCAGCATATAGTTGTCAGCACAGATTCAAAAGAAATAGCAACAATTGCTAAAGAATTTGGAGCTGAAGTTCCTTTTTTAAGACCCGGCGAACTTGCAACAGATACTGCTGGTAAAGTTGGGGTAATCAGACATGCGTTAAAATTTTGTGAAGATATATATAAAAAGAAATTTGACGCAGTGATGGATTTGGATACTACATCTCCTCTTAGAAAAGTTGAAGATTTAGAAAAAGCTTTTAATTTATTTTTGTCAAAAAAACCAAAGACACTTTTTAGTGTAGTAAAAGCCCACAGAAATCCATATTTTAATATGGTGGAAGAGGATTCAGAAGGAAAGGCCCAGTATAGTAAATCAAGTGGTGGTTTTTCTCGTCGTCAGGATGCTCCAAAAGTGTATGATATGAATGCCTCAATTTATATATATGATAGAGAATATTTACTTGATGAAAACAATAATAAACCAGTTAGCGATAATTCTATTATTTACTTAATGGATGAAATCTCAAGAATTGATATTGATTCTGAGATGGATTTTAAATTTATAGAATTTTTAGTAAAAGAGAATATAATAAGCCTATGAAATATATGAATAAATTTTCGATGAGCGGAAAAACTGTTTTTATAACTGGAGGAGTTGGTCTTTTAGGGACGGAAATTACCAAAGCATTTTCTGAGGCAAAAGCGAATGTTGTTATTTTAGATATTGATAAATCTAAGGGGCAAAAACTTACCTTGGATTTAAAAAAGATAGGTGGAGATGTTGAGTTTGAAGAATTTGATATTACAGATTTAAAAAATATTGATAAGAATATTGATAAACTTTGTTCAAAGTATGGAAGAATTGATGTTTGGATAAATGCTGCATATCCTAGAACTAGAGATTGGAGTGATAAGCTAGAAGATCTAAAATTAGAATCCTGGCAAAAAAATGTAGATGCGCATCTTAATAGTTATTCCTGGATTAGCAGAAAAGTTTGTTTAATTATGAAAGATCAAAAGGGAGGGAGTCTAATTAACTTTGGTTCTATATATGGAGTAGTCGGAAATAATTTTGCAGTTTATGAGGGTACAACCATGACATCTCCTATGGCATATGCTGCCATTAAGGGAGGGATAATTAATCTTAGTCGATACCTGGCTTCTTATTTTGGCAAATTTAATGTTCGAGTTAATACTGTTTGTCCGGGTGGAATTTTTGATAATCAAAATGAGGTATTTGTAAAAAATTATTCTAAAAATACACCCCTTAACAGAATGGGTACACCAGAAGAAATTGCTTCAGCTACTTTATTTTTAGCATCAGATGCAGCATCGTATATAACTGGGATCACATTAATGGTTGATGGTGGGTGGACTGCAATTTAAATCTCAATGATTCACAGAATAATTGGTAGGCTTGATATAAAAGGACCTAATTTGGTCAAAGGAATTCATCTAGAAGGCTTGAGGGTTTTAGGAAAGCCTGAAGAATTCGCAAAATATTACTATGAAAACGGTATTGATGAATTAATTTATATTGATGTTGTAGCAAGTCTTTTTGGGCGTAATAGCTTAGAAGAAATTATTACTAAGACTGCAAGGGAAATATTTATCCCTCTCACTGTAGGTGGGGGTTTAAGAACCATTGACGATATCCGAAGTGTTTTAAGGGCAGGAGCAGATAAAGTGTCGTTAAATACTGCTGCAATAAATAACCCACAAATCATTAAAGAAGCTTCAAGAATTTTTGGTTCGTCAACAATAACAGTAACAATAGAGGCAATAAAACAGAAAGATGGAAGCTATCTTGCCTTTACTGATAATGGAAGAGAGCATACAGGAGTTGAAGTACTAGGATGGGCAAAAAAAGCCGAACAACTTGGTGCTGGGGAAATTCTTTTAACTTCAATTGATAAGGATGGAACAGGGGAAGGGTTTGATTTGGAATTAACAAAAATGATTTCAAAAAATGTTTCAATACCCGTTATAGCGAGTGGTGGAGCCGGGAAAAAAGAGGATGTTTATAAAGCAATATCAAATGGGGGAGCAGATGCGGTGGCTTTAGCCTCGTTACTTCATTACAACTATTTAAAGACTCATAAAGATAGGGAAAACGGAGAAGAGGGAAACACAGAGTTTTTAAAAAGTGGTCAAAGTTTTTCTAAAGTGGAAGTGACAAGTATTGAAAAGATAAAAAATTATTTGCAAGAAGAAAATATCGATTGTAGAAATTAAAATGAGTAAAAATAAAGTTGTAATAATTGATTACCAAATGAGCAATTTATACAGTGTTAAGCATGCTTGTGATTTTGTGGGTCTTGATGCAGTTATTTCATCAGATAAATCAGATCTGGAAGATGCACAAATGGCAATATTACCAGGAGTTGGTGCATTTGGAGACGCAATGGAAAATTTACAAAAGCTAAATTTAATAACTTCAATAAAATCCTTTATTGACAGAGGAAAACCTTTTTTAGGAGTTTGTTTAGGCTTGCAATTACTTTTTAGTGAAAGCGAGGAGTTTGGTGCCTATAAAGGTTTGAATGTTATTAAAGGTAAAGTTGTTAAATTCCCATCCTTAAATAAAAACAATCAGGCTGTTAAAGTTCCTCAGATTGGCTGGAATAAAATTTATCACTCTAAAAGTGAGGAAGCTTGGAAGGATTCATATTTGGAAGGTTTATCAAATAATGAGTTTATGTATTTTGTTCATTCATACTATGTTGTACCGGAAGATCCTAAATTAGTAGCTTCCTATACAAATTATGAAGGAATAGAGTATTGTTCAAGTGTCAAAGCGAAAAATATATTTGCTGCACAATTTCATCCTGAAAAAAGTGGACCCAAGGGGTTAATGATTTACCAAAACTTTGCTAATAGTTTAAAATAAGAAAGTTAAAAGCAATACTAATGAAAAAAACCTTAGACAAACAATTATTGAATAGACCCCAGGAAGTCATATTTTGTAAAAAATGTGTTGTTTCAAATCAAAGACCAAGAATCACATTTGATAGTGATGGAGTTTGTAGTGCTTGCAAATATGCTTATAGAAAGCATCATGAGATTGATTGGAATGAACGTGAACAGATGTTAGGTGATCTTTTAAAGAAGCACAGATCTAAAGATGGGAGCTATGATTGTATTGTTCCAGTAAGTGGCGGGAAGGATAGTGGGTATGTAGCACACCTCTTAAAATATAAGTATGGAATGCATCCGCTAACAGTTACTTGGGCGCCCTTTTTATATACTGATATAGGTTGGAATAATTTTATCAAATTCAAAGATTCGGGGTTTGATAACCTGCTTTTTACACCTAACGGAAAAATTCATAGAAAATTATCTAGACTGGCATTTGAGTTACACGGAGATGCATGGGATCCCTTTGGTTACGGACAAAAGAGTTTTGCTTTCCATGCTGCAGTAAAATTTAACATCAAGCTAATTTTTTACGGAGAAAATGGTGAGGTGGAATATGGAGGATCCTTAAAATATATTGATCAACCTTATGAATCACCTGAAGATTTTAAAGAGCATTATTTTAAAGGCTCCGGAGTAGATGAATTAGTGAAGGCAGGGCTGAAGTCAGGCATTTTTACAAAAGATGAGGCATCGGATAGAGCTTTTGATATTTATAAAGTGCCTGCTTTTCAGCAAATGAATAAATTAAACCCGGAAATGCATTGGATGTCTTTTTATAAAAAATGGGTCCCTCAGGAAAATTTTTATTATGCTGCAGAACACACAGGATTTAAGGCAAATCCCGAAAGATCAGAAGGAACTTATTCAAAATATGCCAGCTTAGATGATAAAACTGATGGTTTTCATTGGTATTTGGGATATATTAAGTTTGGAATGGGAAGAACCTCAAGAGATGCTCAAATGGAAATTAGGAATAAGCATATTAGCAGGGAAGAAGCTATAGCTTTGGTTAGAAGATATGATGGTGAATTTCCAAAAAAATACTTTGCTGAATTTTTAGAATACTTAGGTATTACAGAGAAAGAATTCTGGGAAATTATTGAGTTTTATAGAAAATCTTCTCCCCATCTTTGGAAAAAGGTTAAAGGAGAATGGAGACTTACCCATAATGTTTGGGGAGGAGGTACAGATGATTAGTTTTTTAGAATTTTTCCAAAGGATAAAATATTGGATCAATGCTGATAGGATTGGTCCAGATATACCAACATCTTATTGGAAGCTTTTCTTTAAATCAACGATGGTTACTTTATGTAAAAGCAAATTTAAGTATTTTGATGAAACTGCAGAATTTAGAGCAGGTTCATACGCCACTGGCTGTTCAAAAATAAGTATAGGTAAAAGAGTAATCATTAGGCCATTTTCATATATTCAAACGGAAGCATCTGATGATGGTGCTGATATTACTATTGAGGATGATGTTATGTTAGGTCCTGGAGTACATATATATACAAATAATCATACATTTTCAAATCCAAATAAACCCTTTATTGATCAAGGGTATGATGAAGTAAAGGAAGTTATTTTAAAAAAAGGATGCTGGATTGGTGCAAATGTTATAATTTTGGCAGGAGTGACAATAGGGGAAAATTCAGTAATAGGAGCAGGTAGTGTAGTTACTAAAAGTATACCAGATAGGACAATTGCTGTCGGAGCTCCTGCAAAAGTAATCAAAAAGCTAAATTTAAAAAGGAAATAAAATGTTAATTCAGATTGGAAACAAGTCTATAGGTACAGGGAAACCTGTGTTTATTATTGCAGAAGCCGGGGTTAATCATAATCAAAAACTGGACACTGCTTTAAAGCTTGTAGATGTGGCTGCAGATGCTGGTGCTGATGTGGTGAAGTTTCAAACTTTTACAGGGAGTGATCTTGTAACAGAGTCAGGTGAGATGGCTTCTTACCAAAAGACTAATATTGGAAAGGAAATGAGTCAAAGAGAAATGTTAGAAGGAGTTGCTTTACCTGAAGAATTTTATGCCCCCATAATAAAGAGATGTGTTGAAAAAAAAATATTGTTTATGTCCACTCCACATGGGGGTAAGGCAGCGGTAGATTTCTTGGAATCTTTAGGTGTCCCAGCTTATAAAATAGGTTCAGGAGATTTAACAAATTATATTCTACTGGAAAAGGTTGCAAGAACAGGTAAGCCAATAATTCTAAGTTCAGGTATGGCCACTATGGAAGAGGTAAAAGATGCAATAAACTTTGTTAGATCAAAGGGAAATAATCAGGTCGCTATGTTGCATGCTACTACTAATTATCCTTGTCCTCCTGAGGAGGTAAATTTACTTGCAATGCAGACTATGATGAATGAACTGGATATACCAGTTGGATATTCTGATCATACACAAGGTATTCAAGTTGCTATTATGGCTGCAACAATGGGAATGCAGATTTATGAATGTCATTTTACAATAGATAAAAATCTACCAGGGCCTGATCATATTGCTTCCGCGGAACCAAGTGAACTTAAAGAACGAATTGAGGCTATTAGGAAAGCTAAGATAATTTTAGGAAGAGCAGAGAAAGTTCCTAATAAAAATGAAACTGACTCTATGATAAGTACGGTTAGAAAGAGTCTTGTCGCTGTTAGGAATATGGAAGCAGGACATATTTTAACCGCAGATGATATTGAAGCAAAGCGTCCTGGTGATGGGGTATCACCGACCCAATATGAAAAATTCTTAGGTAAAAAATTAAAGAAACAGCTTGTTCCAGACCAACAAATATCTTTTGAAGATTTTGAATAATTTTTAAAACTCCTATATCTTTTGATTTAATTGGTGATTTCGTCTAGAATACGATCATAAATTTAAAATGAAAATAAATAATATAGCTTATGTTAGTGGAACTAGAGCGGATTTTGGATTAATGACTCCTGTTCTTAAAGCAATTGATAAGAGTGACAAACTAAAACTTCGCCTTTTTGCTACGGGTATGCATCTAATGCCGGAATTTGGATATACAATTGATCAAGTAAAGAAAGAATTTCCGAATACGAAAGTTATAAAGACTGTATTCACCTCTAATGATCGATTAGGAATGGCTCGTTTCAGCGGGGATTATTTGCACCAACTGGTTAAAAGCATCGGTTCAGAGAAATTAGATTTTATGTTAATTCTGGGAGATAGAATAGAAATGCTTTGTACTGCTTTGGCATCTACATATTTAGGAATTCCAACTATACATCTTCATGGAGGAGAAAAAACATTCACTATTGATGAGGTGGCGAGGCATGCAATTACTAAGCTTTCAAATTTGCATTTTGCAACAACTGTTGATTCTGCTGAGAGAATTAGACGATTGGGAGAAGATGCCTGGAGAATTCATGTAGTTGGAGCTCCGGCTTTGGATGTAATTTTGAATGAGGTACTTCCTACAAAAGAGGAGTTATTCCAAAAATTAAAAGTTCCGTTAGAAGATGAATATATATTGGTATTGCAACATTCAGTTACTGAACAGATTGATGATGCGGCTAAACAAATGAAGCAAACTGTTGATGCTGTTAAGGCTCTCAATTTGCCCGTTGTTGTTATTTACCCCAATTCTGATCCTGGAGGAAGGGCGATAATTGAAATGATTAAGCAGGAAAGAAATAATCCCAAATTCCATATATTTAAAAGTTTAGAGCATAAATACTTCCTAGCTTTAGAAAGGGATGCATCTGTTTGGGTAGGAAATAGTAGCGCAGGTATTATTGAATCAGCTTCTTTTCATACACCTGTTGTTAATGTAGGGGATAGACAAAATGGCAGGCCTCAAAGTGGGAATGTGATTAATGTAACTTACAAAAAAAAAGAAATAGTAAAGGCTATAGAAAAATCACTACACGATTTGGAATATTTAAGACGCCTTAAAAGAGTTAAGAATATCTGGGGTGATGGTCATGCCAGCGAGAGAATTGTAAGGGTTATATCTGAAATTGATTTAGATGATAGATTGCTTCGTAAACAAATAACTTATTAAAATGAAAAGTCGAAAAGTTAAAAAAGTAATTTTTATGGGTCGTAAAAAAGGAGCAGTTGATGCTGTTCGATTCCTAATCGAAAGTAAGACAAAAATTGCTGTAATAGTTGGCATAGAAAATGATCCCTATCACAAGGAGCTTTTAGAAATGGCAAACAAAAATAAAATCCTATTTGTTTTAAATGAAAGAGAATTGTATGAGCTGATTGCAAAACAAGATAAAAGATTTAATAAGGTTGATCTTGTTATATCCTATTTATATTCAAAGAGGATCAAAAATCCGCTTATTAAATTGGGTAAAGCAGGGTGTATAAATTTTCATCCAGCTCCTTTGCCTGATTATAAAAGCAGTGCCGGCTACAATTTAGCGATTTTGGAAAATAAGTCTGATTATGGTGTGAGTGTTCATTTTATAGATACTGAGGAGTTTGATCAGGGTCCTATTATTAAAGTTCTAAAGTTTCCAATAAGCAAGAACGAGAATATGATGTCCTTATATAAAAAGACTCAGAAAGAATTATTTAAACTTTTTAAAGAAACTATAATCCTTTTCCAATCTGGAAAAGAAATTAAAACTTATGAAAATAAGGGAGGATTATATTTGAATAGAGAACAACTAGAAAAGTTGAAAAATGTGGATCTAGAAAAAGATGATTTAGATACCATTAACAAAAAGATTAGAGCATTCTTCTTTCCTCCACATACAGGGGCAAAGATCAAAGTAGGAAATGAGGACATTACTTTAGTAAATGATGAGTTATTGAAGTATTTGGATAAAATAATAAAGAAATGAAAAAAATACAAATAGCAAAGCCCTATATTCTTGACGAAGATATCAAAAATGTTGTTGAGGTTTTAAAATCCGGACAATTAGCTCTTGGTCCTAAACTTAAGGAATTTGAAGATAAATTTGCAAAATATGTAGGAGTTAAATACGCATGTGCTGTATCATCGGGTACAGCAGCTTTGCATTTAGGAGTAAGAGCCTTAGGATTAAAAGCTGGTGATGAGGTAATTACAACTCCATTTTCTTTTGTTTCTTCTGCAAACTGTTTAATTTATGAAGATGTAAAACCAATTTTTGTAGATATAGAAGAAGTTACATTTAACATAGATCCAAAACTCGTAGAAAAAGCTATTACAAAGAGAACAAAAGCAATACTTCCTGTCCACATTTTTGGTCAATCTGCCGAAATGGACCCTATTTTTAAAATAGCTAAAAAATATAAGCTGAAAATCTTAGAGGATGCCTGTGAAAGTTTGGGGGCAAAATATGAAGGTAAAATGGTTGGAATAACTGGGGATATTGGTACATTTGCTTTTTATCCTAATAAACAAATGACAACAGGAGAAGGGGGTATGATTGTGACAAATTCAAAAAAACTTTATGAGCTTTGCGATAGTATGAGAAATCAGGGAAGAGCAAATACAAAAGATTGGCTGCTTCATGAAAGGCTGGGATACAACTATAGAATGGATGATATGAGTGCAGCATTAGGAATAACACAGCTTAAAAAACTAAATTGGATGATTGAGCAAAAAAGGAAAATAGCTTCTTGGTACGATAAAGAACTTAAAAATATTCCTGGTATTGAGGTTCCAAGGATAGGTTTGAATAGGACTCATTCTTATTTTGTGTATGTTATAAGAGTTAAACAAGGAAAAAGGAATTTGTTAATGAATAAATTAACAAAAAAAGGAATACAAACAAAACCCTATTTGCCTGCTATACATTTACAGCCTTTTATGAAAGAATTGTTTGGATTTAAAAGAGGAGATTATCCTATTACAGAAAGGATATCAGAGGAAACGCTTGCCCTTCCTTTATATATAGGGCTTAAGAAAAAAGATATAGAATTTATTGTGAAAGAAATTAAATATGAACTTGACTCGTGAATTTAAAAAAGCATTTAAGGGAAAAAGAATATTAGTAACCGGGGGAACCGGTTCTATTGGCAGTGAGATTGTAAGACAATTATTGCGCTACGGACCTAAACAGATAAGAATTTATTCAAGGGATGAGTCTAAACAATTCTATCTTCATCAAGAACTTATGGAACAGAAAGATAATGTAAAAATTCTACGTTTTCTAATTGGAGATATTCGTGATAAAGATAGATTGGATAGAGCCTTTAAAGATATCGATATTGTTTTCCATGCTGCAGCACTAAAGCATGTTCCTTTTTGTGAGATGAATCCTTTTGAGGCCACCAAAACAAATGTCTATGGTACCCAAAATGTTTTAGATTTGGCAATTGACCATAATGTTAAAAAAGTCGTTGCTATATCTTCTGATAAGGCAGTATATCCAAATACATTTATGGGTATTACCAAACTTATGATGGAAAGAATGGTAGTTTCAGCATCAAATTATTCTGGTGCCCCAAATCTTAAGTTTGCAGCTGTACGTTTTGGGAATGTTGTTAATTCCAGAGGCTCGGTTATTCCTCTTTGGATTGATCAGATAAAAAAAGGGAAACCTTTAACTTTGACTGATGAAAAGATGGAGAGATATTTTATGAGTATTTATGATGCTGTGAGATTGGTATTTGTAGCAGCCACAGTGATGCTTGGAAGTGAAATATTTGTTTTGAAAATGCCGAAATATAACATTCATACCCTGGCTAAAGCAGTTATTAAAAAATATGGGAATGGAAGCGAACATAAAATAAAAATTATAGGAGCTAGGGAAAGAGAGAAAATGAATGAAATATTATTTACTGATGAGGAAAAAGAATACATGATTGATTCAGGTCCTTTCAATATAATTGAACCAACAAGAGAAGATTATCTTAAAAGGCGATCTAAATATAGTAAAGTAAAAAAATTTAAATCAATTGAAAATAACGATATACTGGCATCTCTCTCTAGCGTTTAGTTTCTTGATAGATTTTTTCTGTAAAGCTAACTATTTTTCTCAACTCTGATGGAGTTTTTATATTGTTTTTACTCCCATAATATTTATCTACTACCCTCCTTTGAATAGAAGTAACTCTATGGGAAATTTTACTGAATTCTTTAAGAATTTCTTTATAAGGTTCGGCGGTCCAAATATCAAATGAAGTTTTAGTCCACTTTTTATTTCCTTTAACTTTAGGAACTTTATGAAAAATAATATGTGGTTTATTAAGGTAAGTACAATAACTTACATGAGTACCTGCATCATTAGAAATAGTTAAGTCTGAAATTTCAATCAGGGTTTTGAGTCGGGGGAGAAAATTAGGATCAAGAATATGGCCTGCCGTTACACACTCATAGCCCAATCGTTCATAGTATTTGTGTAATCCCAATTGAATATCTGCCCAGAATAAGCAGATTCTTACAGTTTTAAAGTCTCCGGTAAGATTTTTTATGTTATTTATGAACCAGCTTTTGTCATACTCGTGTATTATGTATGAAAAGGAATGTGCGGGAAAAACTAAAATATTTTTTCCCAAACGTTTTTTTTCTTGATTTATTTTTTCTTTTGAATAAAGAGTAGAAGCATAATGAATAAATGGTCCTACGCTAAATGCGTGATCCCTATATTTTTTGAGTACATTTACCCTAAAGTTGCTATATGTTAAAAATGTCGGAAGATTGGGTTCCAATTCTACTTCTGCTACTTTATCATTAAGATATGTACCATGTTCAATTATAAATTTAAATTGATAATTCTGAGACAGATTTAAATATTTTTTAAAATTCTTAGCATGGCCGTACCAATCATTAGCGGGGTTTATTTCTTTGGTGAAGGGAGAAAATACTTGTATATGTTTTGATAAAGAATAAATATCAGTAATTGGTAATTTTGATCGTTTGGAAATCTCTCTTTCATATATAAAGCTACTAACCGGATTTCTATTAACAGTGAAAACTAAATCTTTAATAATTTTTTTTAACATTGGAATATTCTAACTGCCTTTTAATATTTTAGTGTACCATTTAAGATGTTCAAACTGCTCATCAATTGTACAAAGGTCTCTTTGACCGTTAATAAATGATTCAACTTCCTTATATAAACCGGGTTTAAAATCTCTATCTAACTTATCATCGATTTTCACTTCCATTATTTCAAAACTATCATTTTTTTGAACATGCAGCTTTTCCATAGGTCTAAAAATAAGACGGTAATTTTTAGTCATGAATTCTAGCCCCCATCTTCCAGGGGTCAGCCAATTGGCATGATATGTAAATGGAGTATTGGTTTTACTAATTCCACTTCCTGTAAAAATTGCACCTGCAGGATGCCAACTTAAGGAACCTGATATTTGAGAGTTCATTAATTTTGGCTGATTTTCTATAAAAAAAGCTAAATCAATCACATGACTAGAATTATGTAAAAGCCAGTTGTTTTTAATTTCTATGGAGTCTTCAAGTTGAGCAATTTTATAACCAGGTTCATTAAACTCAAAATGGTAGGATAATATTCCCCCATCTTCTTTGATAATTCCCCTTGCTGTTATTACAGATGAATAAAATCTTCTATTATAAGCAATAAAAATTTCTACAGCATGTCTCTTGGCTTCATTTCTAACATGTTGGATTTCTTCTTGATCTAATCCCCCCGGTTTCTCAACCAGGATGGATTTTATCCCATGCTTAATTAATGAGATAGTAACACTCCCAAGCTGATCTCCTGTTACTGCAACAATTGCTTTATAAGAGCTAAAGCTATCTGTAGATAAAAATTTAACAGCTCCCCCAATGAAAGGTGTAATGCCGGTTTTTTTCCTAAAATTCGTTGCAGAATCCTGACCCCTACCTACTACTATAAATTTATAACCTTGAGCCTTTAAAACTTTGGCATACTCATACGCCATAGGTCCTGTTCCAAATAAAAGCACTTTTGTTTTATCCATAATTTAAGTAAAAGGATAGTAATCAAATTTTTTCCGGGAGTTATGATTTAAGAATTTTAAAACAGGCTCAAGAAAATTAAGGTGCATCTTCGAAGATAGATCAAAAGGGGGAAGATCACATAGTCCGGATTTAAGGATAGAAGATACAACTAAATTTGTCATTTGACTCTGAAACAAGAGTGGGGTTGTTTTAATTTGCCACTTCCAATCTGAACCAGCGCTTGAGATAAGTGATTTACTATCCAAAGCTCTAACAATACAATGATATTTTTCAGATAAAATTTCTATGAAAAAAGGTGCATTGCCAGATGGATAACAAATAAAGCTGCCTTCACCGCCGTCTTTAAAATGAATGTTTAAAGTTCCATTTAGTTCCAAAAATCCCTTTCTTTTGCTTTTAATAGGAGTTTTATCGAGAAAGTTAGTATCAACTTTAAAATCATAGCAATTAGTAAGGTAAGAGATATGATCAATATAATGAATAGCATTAGAAATTAATCCATGCTGGCTGCCGTAGACAATATATGTAATTTTCTGGTTTTGAAAAGATTTTTTTAGATTAGAATAAAAAGGATCAGTCCTCATGCTGCAATTTACCCAGGCCTTAATATTTTTTTTAGTTAAAATACTCTTCATCTCATCGTATTGTAATTTTTTATCAAAAAGTATTTTTTCAAAAATTATATATTTAACTTTCGATTTTTCTAATAATTGTTTTGTAACCTGATACCTTACATTAGAACTTGTAGCAATAATTGCAATATCAATTAGTTTATTTACCTTATCCATAGTTTGGAAATATTCTATCTTGTGTGGAGAATCCGATTTGATTACTTCCTCATATCTTTTTTTAGCTTGTTCAATAGAATCAGAAGATGGATCAATAACTTGTATTAAGAGTGGTTGAGTGATTTTAGCCAAAGCCTGTAAATGTCTGCTGCCAATATTACCTGCCCCAATTAAACAGATATTTTTTAACATGGAAGATAATATACCATATTCTAAGTGTAGATAATCAGTGATGCGTTGGTTATACTAGATACTATTCCAAAAATGAATAATGCACAATCTTTAAAAGAAAAAGTTGTTAAGGGCAGTGTAATCGTACTGGTGATGACTCTTCTAGGGTCATTTTTTGCTTATTTAATAAGAATACTATATTCCCGTACTTTAACAATTGAAGATTACGGTTTATTTTACGCGGTGTTAGCCATGTTCGGGATAGCCACGGCCTATATAGATTTAGGCTTTGGATATTCAATGGTCTATCTTTTACCAAAATACTTAAAAGTTAAAGATTATGCCAAAGCCTGGAATATTTTTATACACGGTTTGGTAATTCCGGCAATCATGTCAGTTGTTGTTGCGACTATACTGGCAATATCGGCACCCTTTTTGGCTAAGAATTATTTTAAAATAGCCGGTTCAGAAAATCTGATATATATTTTTTGTATTTACATAGTTACTTCAACCGTCCTAAACACCCTAAGCCAAATCTATACAGGTTTGCAAAAACCAAAATATTACTCATCGATTACGGTTTCTAAATGGCTGTTAATTTTCGTTTTCTCCCAACTTTTCTTCCTGTTTAAATTTTCCAATGTTATCTATTACGCTATAGCATGGGCCCTGGCGCATATAGCAACCACCATAATCTTTCTGTATTTGCTTTATTTACACCATCCATTCTTAACAGGCAACAAAATTATACTGGAAGGTAAAACCTTAAAACTTATTTGGGTATTTGCTTTTCCGGCTCTTATAGAATCGGTAATGTATTCTTTTGTGATTTTAACTGATACTTTTTTCTTGACTCTATTTAGAGGAGTCAGGGAAGTGGGCATCTATAATATCATTTATCCGATTGCCTCAATTTCCATGATGCTTTTAAATCCCCTTAATGGTTTGATTCTGCCTTTAGTTTCGCACCTTATGGAAGGTGAAAAAGATAAGTTGACATATTTGGTAGAGAAAGTTCTTGAAATCACCCCATTCATAGGGGTATATTTTGCCCTATTTATAGTCATGTTTCCGTCATCAGTAGTAGGCTTGATCTTTGGTAGTAAATGGTTAGGGTTGGTAGAATTCCCCCTTACTATTATTGCCTTGGGAGTAATAGGACTTTTAATGTCTATAATTTTAGGAACTATTCTTATTGGCACAGGCAGAATAAGGGAAAGATTAAAAATTTTTGCATTTGTGGGGATATTTCATGTAATTTTTAATGCAATTTTTATCTGGAAAATGGGTGTTTTAGGAGTAGCAATAACAAATAGTTTGGTTGGTTTATCTTTAAGTATTCTTTTTGCAAGGATAATCAGAGGGATAATACCTTTTGAGGCCCCTTATATGTTTTATATAAAGTTACTTATTTTTGCCTCATTGGCATATTTAATTGTAAAAATTACAGCAATAAATCCACAAAACTGGTTTGAATTTGTCGCTGCAGGAATGATTTACACGATGATTTTTGCAATCTTTGGATTTATACTTAAGGTTTATGATAAAAGAATTTTATTTATGATTTTACCCAAAAAAAACGAATAATATGAAAGTTATACCAAGAACAGATAAAGGTTATACACAAGATCCTACTCATTATTTAAATTTCAGAAGATTTAATAAGCAGGCGGGAAATTTTGTATTACTCGAGGCAGGCTTTGGGTTTTCAAAGAAGATGAGATGGGGACAGTACGGTTTTAGCAGGAAGCAATTAAATAACATACTTAGTAAAAAAATTATCAGACTGGATTTTGAAGAGCCGAATAAATTTTTTGTTGGGGATAATCCTGATGAATACGATGGAGATTTTTATAAAATATTTACTATTTGCCCCTATACTGCGGATTGGTTAAATAAAAGGCAGGGAAACAAAAAGCATATACCAATCTATTTTCCGTTTAATGAACAATACATTCCGAAAGAAACACCCAAAAAATACGACATTATTTATACAGGACACATATTATCAAAACCAATTCTTAAAGATATAAAAACGATTAGTAAATTTAACCATAGGGTAGTTTCAAATTCCGACCATCCCTTAGTTACCAACAAAAGTACCTCTTATCAAGAAAAGTTGTTACTGATTTCTCAATCCCGGATAACCTTGGTGCACAATTTATTATATCTGAACCCGAGGCATATCTATAATGTCTGGAAATTTCCAGATTGGCAGGAAAATAAGGCTTTTAGATTTATCCCCAAATGGTATCGGTCCTGGAGGTTAACAGATTATGTTATTGCTCCACAATTAAAATCTAGATTATTTGAAGCTGCATTCTCAAAATCTCTCATTTTATGCAAAAGGGATCCTTTTAACCTTGTTGAAAGGTATTTTAAAGAGAATCAAGAATTTGTATACTTTGAGGAAGGAAAATTAGAGGAAAAAATTAAAAATATTTTGGAAAATTTTAGAATTTATGAGAAAATAATAGACCAAGCTTTTAAAAAGGCAGTCAAAAACTATACAACTAAAGAATTTTTTTTAAGATATCTAAAGGATTTAGTATAGAAAATTTTATATGAACAAACAAGCAGAAAAGAAAAAAAAGACAGCCTTAGTTTGTGGAGCAGGAGGATTTATAGGGGGTCATTTGGTAAAAAGATTAAAAAAAGAAAAATATTGGATAAGAGGTGTGGATCTAAAGCGATCTGAATTTAGTAAGAGTGAGGCTGATGAATTTATTATTGGAGATCTACGAAATTTATCTGTTTGTAAGAAAGTATTAGACAAAGAGTTTGATGAGGTTTATCAACTGGCTGCTGATATGGGAGGGGCGGGATATATATTCACAGGAGAAATGGATGCAGATATAATGAATAATTCAGCAACAATTAATTTAAATATGCTTAATTTAGGCAGAAAAATAGGATTTAAAAAAATATTTTACCCTTCATCGGCCTGTATCTATCCGGCCTATAACCAAGAAGATCCAAATAATCCAAAATGTAGTGAAGATTCTGCTTATCCTGCAGCTCCCGACAGCGAATACGGATGGGAAAAATTATTTAGCGAAAGGCTTTATTTAGCATACCATCGAAACTATGGATTTGATGTAAAAATTGCCCGGTTTCACAATATTTTTGGTCCGGAGGGTACATGGCGAGGGGGAAAAGAAAAGTCGCCTGCTGCAATATGTCGTAAGGTAGCCGAGGCAAAAGATGGAGGAGAGATAGAAATGTGGGGAGATGGTAAGCAAACCAGATCATTTCTTTTTATAGATGAATGCTTAGATGGTGTAAGGAGATTAATGAATACCCCGAATTTTACAGGCCCTGTCAATATTGGTTCAGAGGAGATGGTGACAATAAACCAGTTGGCAAAAATGGTTATGAAAATTGCTAAAAAGAACTTAAAGATAAAGCATATAAAAGGGCCCCTCGGTGTTAGGGGGAGAAATTCGGACAATACTTTAATAAGACAAAAAATTAATTGGGAGCCCACTCTGGAATTAAAGAATGGCTTGGAAAAAACGTATCTTTGGATTGAAAAACAGGTTTTAAAAACAAAATCAAGCAGATGAAAAAAATAATTGTTACAACTACGATCAATCCTCCCCAAAAAGCAATATTAGATTTTTGTAAGAGGAAAGATTGGGAGCTTATCATAGCAGGAGACTTAATCACCCCCCACCAATTATACAGAGTGCTTGAGAAAAAAAATAAAAATGTTAAATATTTACACCCGGAAGAACAGGAAAAAAAATACCGGCAGTTGAGTGATGCTATCGGATGGAAAAGTATTCAAAGAAGAAATATCGGGTTTGTCGAGGCGTATAATTTGGGGGCGGATATTATTGCAACGGTTGATGATGACAATATTCCTTATGATTTTTGGGGCAAAGATTTAAAGGTTAATAAGGAGGTGTTAATAGATTTATATGAGCCTCAATGCGGAGTGTTTGACCCGCTCTCTATTACCATGAGTAATTTTGTATGGCACAGAGGTTTTCCTATCGATCTTTTGCAAAAAAGGTTAAAGGTTAGGTACAAAGGAAAAGTTAAAAGAAAAATTTTGGTTCAGGCCGATCTTTGGGACGGTGATCCGGATATTGATGCTTTAGCCAGATTAACATTTATGCCGCTTGTTAAGTTTCCGGAAATTAAATCTGTATACGGATCCAATAGAATTTCTCCGTTTAATTCACAGAATACTTTTTTGTCAAGAAAAGTGATACCTTACTACGCGGTTTTGCCCCATATCGGCAGAATGGATGATATTTGGGGAGGATATATACTACAGCATTATTTCCCGGGATCCGTTGCGTACAATAAGGCAAGCGTATATCAGGATAGAAATAAACAGGATTTAATTACTAATTTAGAAAAAGAGGTTTTAGGTTACAGAAACACAATGAAATTTATTAACAACCTGGATGATTTTGAATCATTCCTGCCTGAAAATACAAAAAACTTTTATAAAATATACAGAAAACAATTTAAATAATGAAATCTCCCATTACCCCTTTGTTAAGATTTATCCTTATTCAGGGAAATGCACTTTTCCCTTCTGCGTATCCCTTTTTACGGACAATTGCGGGATTAAAAATTGCTAAGGGCGTAGTTGCCTACTACAAAGATTATTTTCAATATCGGAGCTTAAACAGCAAAATCAAGAGCCCATTTGAAATAAAGTTTTTACACTCTTATCCATTTTATTATGACCGTTATGAAGAAGCCGGAGGGATACTGCAGCATTACTTTTACCAGGATATATGGGCAGCAAACAGGATTTATAGATCGGGTGTAAAAAAACATTATGATATAGGCAGCAGACTGGATGGTTTTATCTCCCATTGTTTGGTATTTTGTAAAGTAATAATGCTCGATATAAGGCCTCTTAGGATAAAAATTCCAAATTTGGAATTTATTCAAGCAGATTGTACAAATATGAGAAATGTTAAATCCAAAAGCATTAGTTCTATTTCCTCCCTTCATGCTATTGAACATTTTGGTTTAGGAAGATACGGTGATCCGATTGATCCTTGGGGTTATAAAAAAGCTATTGATGAAATGAAAAGAGTTACTAAAAAAGGAGGAAGCATTTACTTTTCAGTACCCATTGGTATGCAAAGATTAGAATTTAATGCGCATAGGGTATTTAATCCATTATATGTACTGAAGCTTTTTAACGGGTGTAGTTTGGTAGAATTCAGTGCCGTTGATGACAGAAATAGTTTTATAAAAGATGCCGAACCAAATGATTTTATAAACAACAATTTTTCTTGTGGTTTATATCATTTCAGAAAAAATTAAAAATTTTGAAATAAGTTTTCACTCTTGGCTGGAACATATTTTTTACCCCTGTCAAATATAAAAAATGGAATATTGCCAAAATATGCAGCAAATGAGCCGAATGTGCTGTTTGAGCCGATTATCAAATTACACTTTGATAAAGTCACTATATCCTCCATCATACTACCGATACCTCTTATTACATTTAATCCCTTAAAATAATCTAAATTTACTGGTTCGTCGGAACAAATTATAAACATCGCTTTATTGGGATCTTTGTGATTTTTTTCTATATAAGTCTTAAGGATTCCTGCTACTTCTTTTTCATTAAAATACCATTCCCCTCCCATAAATTTTTTACTTTTATATTCACCTTGGCGGATATGCACTCCAATTAAATGATATTTTCTCTTTAGAGGATTAATGAAAGATTCTACCCTATTAATAGTGTATTGTTTTGGTTTTAGCAAATCTACTATTTTTTTATGATATTTTTTCAAACCAACCGGGTTTCTGAAGCTCCATCCATCAATATAGAAAATTCTGTGTTTACTTTTGGTTATATTTTCTATTAATTTTTTATGACTTCTATTTTTATCATCTGTTGGAGGGAGATATATAGTAGCCTGGGGGTCTTCTTTTATTACAATACCACTTTTAAAAAAGCTGTAAAGATATGTTAAGAATCTATAAATTTGATATACAATAAAATAATCACGGTGGGTATGATAGAGTTTTAATTTGGAGAAAATTCCAACCAGTTTTGTAAATTTATCACGATTAGACTTCTCAAAATAATCAGCATAATTATAAAGAGTATAATTTATACACTTATAGTTATATTCCAGGCAAAAAGCATAGACACTAGCATAAAGAAGCAGTTGGTTTCCTAATCTTCCTCCGCTTTGACGTAAAATAATTACTTGTTTACCGCTATTTTTTGTAACATCCATGTGTTAAATTATCCTTCTTAATATTTTAACTTATTTATGACTAAATTTTTCAGTTATTTATTTTTCCTGAAATTTATTTTAAATCATCCGTTAAATAAGGGAAATACAATAAGAACACTGCTAAAAATATTTTGGTGGAAAATAAATCAAATTTTCCTTAAATCCCCCTGTGTAGTAGAGTTAGTTCCAGGTACTAAATGTATTTGCTATCCGAATGATTCTCTTTACAGTACTTTGGTTGTATATTTAAGATTTCCGGAATACGGGGAGATGCAATTTTTATTAAGTATTTTAAAAAGGGGGGATTATTTTATTGATGTTGGTGCAAATATCGGGGTTTACTCCTTTCTCGCATCTTCTAAAATTACTACAGGAAAAATTTTTGCTTTTGAACCTTCACCTAAAATATTACCTAAATTATATGAAAATATAGCTCTTAATCAGAAAAAAGACAGGATTGAGGTTATAAGAAAAGTTGTATCTGATAGATCCCAACTTGTAAATTTCGATACTAGTGAATACCCGGATTATAATCACATCTCACCTAATTCTGGTAACAAAAATACGCTAAGATTGGAATCAACTACTCTTGATAAATTTATAAAGGATCAAAATATCAAAAAGATTAAAATGATTAAAATTGACGTGGAAGGAGCAGAAATGCTAGTTCTGAAGGGGTTGGAAGAAAGTTTACAGGGTAAAAAAGTAGATATATTAATCGTAGAAGTAAATGAGGAAGCTTATAAATCTTTTGGTTTTTCAACAAAAGATACTGTAAGTTATCTGGAGAATTACGGATTTAAAAATTATATGTTTGACAAAAAGTATAATTTAATAAACTTAGTGATGGAAAAAAATCAGGGTTGGAATATAATAGCAATACGTAAATGAAAAATATTATTATCTATTACTTCTTATTTCTCTTTGCATTCCTGTCTTTTTTTTCCGCAGGAGTAATTGATTCAGGTGACGGATTTCAATATCTGACGGTTGCCAGAAGTATTTACTATAAAGGTGAGCCGACAACTCCTCCGTATGAATATTCGGAAAGAAAAAATATCCACATGAATATTGTAGAAGGCAGGGATGGTAAATATTATAGCTTAACAGGCTTGGGTTTTTCTTTGGCTTATCTCCCTGCAGTAGCTATAACAGATATTGTATATAAAATTTATGGTGTTAGTCCTTCGGAGCACTTTCCTTTGGAAAATGACTGGTTAATATTTTTGATGGCCGGCTTTACCAATGCTTTTTTTGGGGCACTTCTGGGTGTAATTTTATTTGTTTATTTTGTCATACTGGGTTTATCAAAAAAACAGTCAATATTTTTCAGTTTGATCTCAATTGTTGCTACTAATTTATTTGTTTATACCAAGCATTCAATGCCGCATATGATGTTTATTACATTTTTGATGCTTACTTTTTTAATGATTAAACTTTATTCAATAAAAAGAAAAATCTATCTGTTAATTTTAGCCGGTCTGTATTTCGGGATTTTCGTGATTACTTATAATCCGACCTTTATTTTGGCTGCACCTCCTCTTTTTCTTTATTACACAATGCTGTTAAAGCATAAGTTCAACATACAGTCACTAAAAATTATTTTTAAGGATTGTGCAGTTTTTCTTATTGCTGTACTTCCGTTTGTTTTAATATATACCTGGTATGAAAATATAAGGGTTGGGAGCGGTTCTAACTTAATCTTGGTCGGTACAAGTTATCTTGCTAGCAGAATACCTCTGGGGGTATTTTTCGAGGGGATTTACGGACAGCTTTTTAGTCCGGGGAGGAGTATTTTTATTTACTCTCCTATACTTTTAATTATTCTTTTTTTCTGGCATAAAATTAAAAAGGATATACGTCCAGAATTTTTTATTTTTCTTCTCTACAGTGTAGTTTTAATACTTTTTTATGCAAAAGCTTATACAATAGGCAGGCCTGATCAGGGCATTGAAGGTCTATGGCATGGTGAAAATAGCTGGGGGCCAAGATATTTAACTCCTTTAATACCGCTTGGGATGCTTGTGGTGGGAAGCATATATAAATTTCTTTCTAAAAAAGCAATCTATTTTGTATTTTTGCCTTTAGCACTTATAGGATTTTTGATCGAAATTATGGGAATTTTAATTCCTTATCAGACAAAGTATGCTAATTTAGATAAAAAATTTTATGTGAACCAAAATCAGTATACGATGTTTACCTACAGCAACCTTCTACCAAGATACACACCTCTTTTGAATATGTCAAAAAACTTTATTAAATTAGGGCAAAATTTCCCCAAAACTTTTGAAAGGGGAATATATAATGTCAGATTTTATGACGGGATAGACTTTCCGTTCAATGTAGGTCCTGAAAGATGGAGGGTAGTAGAAGGTAAGGGATATATATCATTTGATGATAATAATAAAGATCACGTTAGGGAGTTAACATTTGGAGGAATTAATCATCCTATTGCCGAGTCGTCTTCATCTGCAAAATTGCAATTTTTATTAAATGACATTCCTATTTCAAATGGAACTTTTGAATTGGGGGCTACGGAAAGAATGATGATAAAATTACCCATAAGTGAAAATTTAGTAAAGCCGAAGGATAATCAGTTGATGGTAGTTGTTGATTACGGGGATCCAAAAATTCTTTTGGATAAAAAACAAATTTTAGCAATTCAATATTTCGATATAAACGGCCAAAGGCAGAATATGGAAAGCATAGATGTGCCATATGTTTCAGATTTGGGCCCCAAAATTGCAGGAGTAACTTATCAAAATTGGGGAGGGACAAATGAACAAGTTCTTGGCTTCGCCAATGAAGACCCCTGGAAATTTTGGGATATACACACTCAAACTTTTGAAAGACTGCCTGATTTTTGGTGGGTCAGAAATCTGTATTACTGGGACATACCAAAAAGTTGGATACTAATACCTCTTGTCTTAAATCTATTGTTACTTACTTTCGCAGGATTTAAATTAAAAAGAGAATTATTCAAGTCTTTTGGGTAAGAATATGGTGATATTTTTCAAATACTTCTGCCGGTGAACCCTCATCCAGCATTTTTCCATGATCTAAAAGGATTACTCTTTCACAGAAATTCTTTACTGATTGTTCACTGTGACTAATAAAGATAATAATTTTATCGCCTTGTTTCTTAAACTCTTTCAGACGGTCTAAACATTTTTTTTGAAAGGCAGCATCTCCAACTGCCAGAACCTCATCAATAAGAAGAATTGGTGCATCAACATGTACTGCAATAGAGAAAGCAAGTCTCATATACATTCC
>Ga0209542_10001990_pt1 | contig 46758 bp, 53 predicted proteins | sample RifCSPhighO2_01_FD_184028 | JGI IMG/M metagenome (GOLD analysis project Ga0209542, IMG submission 184028) | Soil microbial communities from Rifle, Colorado - Rifle CSP2_plank highO2_0.1 (SPAdes) (version 2) | ecosystem: Environmental > Terrestrial > Deep subsurface > Rock core/Sediment ...
AGCAAGATTAGATTTCACAGCAAGTTTGTTCAGGTTAGTGCAAGAATAATCTTGCATAACCGAGCAAGATTATCTTATTTTAATAAGATTAAATAATTTGTACGCAAGGCTGAAACGCGATTAGAGAAGGTTCTACTTTTCTTTGTTTTTAAGCAGTTTACTTATCTCGGGTTTCAAGGCTAAACTGAATGCTATGCCAACAGCAATTACAAAAGCAATTCCTAAAGCATATAAACTTACCTTAAATATATCAAAAAAAGGCGTAACTTTTATCTCTACACTCTCCAAAGCAGATAAAACTGTTGCGAAAATAAATACTGCTGCAAAAAACTTAGAAAGCAGTGCACTATGCTTAAAATCTAAATCAGAAATTTTTCTTGATAAGATACTTGTGATAATTAGGCCAACAATCACTATTAGAAATGCTATAGCCACCTTTGGAAGAAAATTAATTGAGGCTGCTAAGATTTCTTCTAATAAATAAATATGAAATATTGATAAAATTTGGAATAAAAATAAAATTATTATTATCCACTGAATTACTGTCGCAGTAAGATTAACTCCAGAAACAGCCCTCTTGTAAAGATCTGGATGAGATTTTCTTATCCAAGGGTAAATAGTTACATTCGCAAGTTTTTTTATGAAAAAATTAGCAACTATTGCAATAATTATTCCCAATACCAAAAGCAGAGATACATTTAGCAATTCTCCTGTTCCTACATCTTGAATAGATAAATTTTCAGACACCATTATACCCTTATCCTATTTATGCTTTTTGTCTTTTTATTCCTTTCTATTACAAAAATCGTATCTCGAGGAGAAGCTACATGCTCTTTAAGTTCGTCCTCATCTAAAAAGTCTCTCATAATTTCTTTAATTAATCCAGCATGAGATACAATAATCCCTTTTTCAACTTTATACTCTTTAAAAAATTTAATAACTCTTTTTTTAGCATCATTTTCAGTTTCAAAACTGCCTAAAGGCAGTGTTTCTTTAAAATTTTGCTCCCTCAATAATCCCGTCACAATCAGCTTAGAATTATTCTGCTTTGAAATAGCTTTTGCAAGTTTCAAGCATCTATCCAAATCACTTGTATAAATATCTTCTTTAAATCCTTTAAAGAATTTTAAAATCTTTTCAAATTGTTTTTTGCCATTTTCAGTATAATCAGAATCTTCCCATCCAGTTATCTTATCTTCTTCATTTCTTATTGTTTCGGGGTGTCTTACTAAATATATTTTCATAACATTGTAAGGTTTAGTAAGTTATAAATATTACTAAAAAAACTTAAAAACCTTGGAAATATATGGTAATATGGTAAAAGTCTCTGTAATTGTCACAGTTTATAATCTTGAGAGATATATTATAGAAACCTTGGAGTCTATTTCTAATCAGACATATAAAGATATAGAAATTATTGTTATTGATGATGCTTCTGTAGATAATAGCAATGAATTAATAAAAAAATATATTAAAAAAGATTCCAGAATCAGATTTTTCAAAAATAAGAAAAACAAGGGAAAAGCCGGCTCTGTAAACTTTGCTCTTAAAAAAACTAAAGGAGATTTTATTATAATTTTTGATGGTGACGATATTATGCCAGAAGATAGAATAGAAAAACAAGTTAAATTTATGCAAGAAAATCGCAATATTGCAATGAGTTATGGTAATATGATTAAGTTTGATGAGCAAGGTAGAGAAGAATTATATTCTGGTGTCAAGTTTAAAGAAGATCCACTAAAAAAAATGAAAAGGCAAATGAATAATGATCGCTTAAAGACAGAACATACTTACAAAATTTTAGATAATGAAAAGTTTATTCCAGGAACATCTGTAATGATAAGAAAAAAAGTATTTGATTCTGGAATTAAAATGGATACAAAAATATATGCTGCTTCAGACTATGATTTATGGCTTCAAATTATTGGTGCAGGATTTAAGATAAAAAAAGCACCTATTGTTGGTCTCAAGTATAGGCTTCATCAAAATCAGATGTCAGAGAAAAGAGATAAGAACCTTGAAAGAACTTACATTTTCAATAAGCTTAAATCAGGAAAATATTTTAGGTAATTTTATATAACTATTCTAAATATATAAGGACTTCTGAGGGGCTTTTAATTATTTTGCATTTTTCTTTTAGTAGCAAAGGGGACTTATCAAAACAAAAAGCTAGACAAACCCCCTTTGCTAACAATTCAAATCCAACCCTATTAGTGACTAATACTGTCTCATCAAGACCCACAGAAAACCTTCTAGCAACACTTCTAGCATAATTTAGTATATCCTTTGAACCATCTAACGGATTCATATTTTTAATAATATCAAAATATTTTTTATATTCAAGATTGATGTCCTTTGCAGTTATTAAACAAATCTTTATCTTTTTCTTCCTTAAATTTTCAAGAATCAACTTAGATTGTTGCACAAATCCCTCTGAAAATACTATTTTGTCTGAAAAGATTATTAATTTATGCTTGCTGCATAATAACCCTGCTTTTTTTAGCATTGTTTCCATTACTTCTTTTGACATTTCAGCTTTTTCTTCCGTAGTTCTTCCCTTATGTAGCAATTCTCCTATATTTACTTCAACAACCCTCTGCCCTTGCTTTATTGCGTCTAAAAGAATTGCAATATCAATTCCCCATCTGGGCTCTATTTGTATTTTTTTCAAAAAAGATTTCTTCCCTGCAAACTGTCCGCTAATTGGCTGCTTAAATGAAGTTTCAGGATATAAAACTTTCATCATTGGTTTAACAGCAAATTCAGTAACCCTCCCTCTTTCCAAGTTAAAACTTGCTTTTACAAAATCAGCCTTGTTTTTTAATATGGGGGTAATCAGCACCCTTATCTTTTCTGCAGTTATATTTCTCAAATCAGCATCTAAAAATAAAATTATCCCTCCTGTTGCATAAGATATTCCTGTTTTAATTGCTTCTCCTTTCCCAAGATTTTTATAATGGTGAATAACCTCAACACCAAGTTCTCTTGCTATTTTTGCAGTTTTATCTTTACTTCCATCATCTATTACAATTATTTCACTAATCTCCTTGACAAGTTTAGCTTGTTTTATTACATACCCTACAGTCTTCTCCTCATTATAAGCAGGGATAACTAAGCTTACTTTTGGCAATCTTTTCCTGAATAAGAAAGAAAAAAATTCAGAGATTGCCGCTCTAGGTCATAGACTACTGCCCTTTTTCATAATAGGGTTAATTAATGTTAATTTAAAAGCTTTACTCACTCCTGTTAATTAGATAGATTTTACACCATCACAAATCTTATAAACCGGTTTTATATCTTATAATTGGTATAAAATGACAGACGAAAAAATTGAAGAAGCTGAAGAAGCAGTTCAAAAAGCAGAAGAAAAAGTAGAAGAAGCAGCTAAATCTGCAGAAGGCGAAGTCAAGGAAGAACTCGAAGAAGCAGAGCAAGACTTAGAGCAAGCAGAAGAAAAAGTAGAAGAAGCAGCTGAGTCTTCATAATAAAACTGATAAGTTATGAAGAGTAAATTTTTATTTTTTATTTCAGGGTGGCGGGCGAGATTTTATTTTTTAACAAAGTTTTTATACTATAATTCTTTTACAGCATTATGGATATAAATAAGGTATATAATATTACAGAATCTGTTAGTCTTATTTATTCAAGAATGGTTTCATCTATCCCAGAGGATTATAGAATTCTTATAAATTTATTTATATTCACAATAATTCTTGCTGTATATGCCATATTTATCTGGAAATTTTACAGATTTCTAGCTAAGAGAGATATTTTAGAATTAAATCTTGCCCAATATAATAAAAGTACGCACCATATTTTAAATAAGTTATATGCCTCATTATTTTTCATATTGGAGTATATAATTATAGTTCCTTTGATTGTTTTTTTCTGGTTTTTTATTCTTGCAATATTTTTGATTCTTTTATCTAAGAATACTTCTGTAGAACAAATCTTATTAATTTCTGCGGCAATTATTGCTGCAGCAAGAATCACTTCATATTTTGAAGAAGATTTAAGTAAAGACCTCGCGAAATTATTTCCATTTACAGTTTTGGTAATCTTCTTATTAGAGCCTAATTTTTTTAAGCTTGGTATTCTTTTAGAAAGAGCAATGGAGATTCCTTCTTTATTAAATCATATTCTAATATTTCTTATTTTTATAGTAGTATTAGAGGTGATTATGAGATTGATATTTCTAGTTGTTGATTTCTGGACAAGTGAAGAAGAGATTTGGGAGCTGGAAAAGGCAAAGCGGGCAGCAGAAGAGAAATATGACAATAGTAAAATAAATATTCCAAAACCTAAAATAGTTAGGGTTAAGATTTAATAATATGGCAAAAGAAAAACAAGAAAAAGGCAAAGAAAGAGTTTTATTCATACCTGCAGGATTTCTTTTAGGGTTTGGAATTGGATTTGCTGTTAATAATATTCCAGCAGGAATGTTTATTGGCTTGGGTTCTGGATTTCTTGCTTGGGCTATCTATAGTCTTTGACAATAATAATTGAGCAGTTTTATTGATATCCTATCTATCAAAGGCGCACAATTGCTCAATTTTTAGCGTCCTTTGATATATATAATCTCTAGAAAATAAGCTAGTGAAGTTACTATTTAGCTTTTACTGGTTTATCATTAAAAAGCTTTCTTTGCGGAGAAGTAATACCATTTATTTTTAATTTTTCTATTCTTTCTATTAAGTGTTTATTTACAATATAACTTGCAACAGCACTTCCTATTCCTGTAAATAATCCTGTTAAAGACATTCCAAGATATAACTGCCAGTTTTGTGTTATCATCTTCTTTTTTCTTCTTTTCTCCCCTTTTCTCTTTTGCTTGATTACGCAGTTTATTTAATTTATAAATGTTTGCCTAGAAAAAAGTATATTTTCTAGAATAATTTTAAATAGAAATCAAAACTGCAAAGTGACAATGGAAAATCTTTTATCCCTTAACTTTTCTCAAATCTATTCCGAGACTTTTAAGAACTTCTTCTCTTTTTTTCTTCTCTTCTTCTGAGACCGGCTTTTCTTCCATCTCTACTTTCTTATCAGCAGGCTTAAATTTTTGTCTTGCTGGAAATTTTAATCTTTTTCCACCCATATTTTAATTTTGAGTCTCAACGAAACATCAGAAAACCTTTGGTTTCTGAGTGCATTCAGAGAAGCGCACCTTCTCTGATGAATTAAAAGCCAGAGGATTCTCAAACCTCAAAAACACTTCTTGTTTTTGATGGTCATCAGAAATTTTCATTTCTGAGATCTTCTGGATTTCAAAGTCGTAAGACTTTGAATAAAAAGAAAAGTGGGTTTTTAAATCTTTATTCTTAATTCCATCTATACTTTTTTAAGACTTTCAAGAAATCGCAGGTAACATATTGATACATCTCTAAATTTTTTGCTGTATTTTTTGATTTTGTAAATACAAATTCTAAAGTTTTATAATCAAGAATCGAAGCTTTATCTGCAAATTGAATTATCTTTCCCTCATTAGTCTCTGGATTATTATCATCTCCATGATTTAATATAGAATCTTTTAATCTATTATCTAACTTTCCAAACTGCTTTTCAGCCAATTCAACACTTATTTTTGCATGTCCTTTAACAGAAACAGTTCTTCCAATATCATGCAGCCAAGATGCAATTTTTAATATCTTTTTATCCGCTTTTTTATGTTTTGCCAGCCTTAAAGAAATTCTTTCAATTTCCTTACAATGTTTAAGAATAAAATCTCTTTCCATTCCTTTAAGTTTCTTCTTAAATAAATTTGTTGCAAATTTTTTAGCAATATTATAATTCATATCTTAATTATAATTTAGATATATAAAAACCTTCTGAAAATAATAAGGCTCTCGCCATATCTTAATTCATCTAGAATTAGAAATCCTATGAGTAAGATTTCAAATCAGACAAGACGAATAGGATTTCTAAAAAAAGTCTGAAAGACTTTTTAATCTTTATTAAAGCTTTTAGTGATGGCGAGCTTAAATTCTCGGGTTCTTGAATCTTACACTCCCATTCTATCAACGCCATCTTCTTTGGCGGCCTTAATTGAGTCGTTTTGCGATTGGCTTCGAGCTTAGATGCTTTCAGCTCTTATCCGTACATAGCGTAGCTGCGCAGCCTTCTCATAAAAACTGCTACACCAGAGGCTACTGATTTAGGTTCCTCTCGTACTACTAAATCATTTCACTCACTCAATAACACACCTAGCAGATATCATACATACTGTCTCGCGACGTATTTAACCCAGCTAACGATCCCTTTTAATGCGTGAACTCCGACACCCTTGGTTGCTACTGCACAACCAGGATAGGAAGAGCCGACAGCGATGTACCAAACCGCGCCGTCAATATGAACTATCGGGCGCGACGAGCCTGTTATCCTTGAGGTACCTTTTCAGTCACGAATGTGCCCTATTAAGGAGCAGCATTAGGTCGCTAAGTCCGTCTTTCAACCCTGCATTTCTTACTTTTCGAAATACAGTCAGACAAGCTTTTGCCTTCGCACTCAACTCCAGATTTCCAAACTGGATGAGCTTGTCTTTGAGCCCTACAGATATATTTTCTGCAGGGTGCCGCCCCAGCCAAACTGCCCGCCTGCTGCTGTTTTCTTTCGAATAAGCAACTTCATACAAGGTAAGTAGTATTACACTTTTGCTCCACTGTCTCCGAAAAGACAGCTTCGACGCTCCTACTTATTCTATGTATCTCATAAAAAGCTACAACAACAAGTTGCAGTAAAGGTCTACAAGGTCTCCGCTTCCCACTAGGTGTACCTGGCATTTTCACCAGGCAGTGTGTTCGGAAGGTTCTGGTTAGGGACAGTGACAACCACATTTAGCCATTCATGCACGTCGCCATTCAGACGACAAGGCATTACGCTACCTTAAGCAGTCTGTTACTTTCTGACCATTAAAATAATGGTGGTTAATAATTTCTTATTAACTCCTTATGTCTCCATAAGGTTCGGACTATATCATCACAATATTGTGTCTAGCGTATAGTCTCTGAGGATCCTAAAGAACTCAAAACTTCTTCAAGTTTATACTTTCTGTATTTTCCTTCATTATTCATAACAAAAACTTTTTTCACAAGTTTTCTAAAATCTTTTAAATTTCTATGTTTATGCTTATCAAGTGATTCAACAACTTCAGCAAATATTTCAAAATTTTTTCTTTTAACAATCAATTTATTTTTTCTAAAAAATGGAATAACTTTATCAACTAATTCTCGTCTGCTTTGGACGATAAATATCATGGTATCTTTTTGACCATACTTTTTGATAACACTTCCACAATCCATAAATTTTTGTAAATCTTGCAATATCTTTTTGCTTCTTACATGCTGAGTTATATGAAATACCGGATCAAGCACCCATCTCATCTTTGCGGACTTTTGTTTTTTCAAAGCAATGCAAAAGCATCCTTCTCCATCCGCAAAACCTAAAAGATAGTGTATAAATTGGTCTTGATTCATGACCTCCCTATGAAGGTCAAGTATTTATAACTTTAGTTTCCTGCTGATTGTCTCTACACTAAGAATCTTTTACAGATTCTTTGTGCCCAAGAAAATTTTATTTTCTTAGGTTCTTCAGATTTTTACTTTTTTAAGTACTGAAGACTTAACGAGATTTTCCAGCAAATAGCTAGATTTTTTCTGCCCCCTTAAAGTTGAGGGTCATAGTTACCCCCGCCGTTTGGTGGGCGTTAGCTCCCTTGAAAGAGAGTTTTGGACACCACCACTGGGCAGGCCTCACCAAGTATATATTGCTTTTCAGCTTTGCACTTGGCTACGTTTTTGGTAAACAGTTGGGCCGTCCTTGTTACTGAGATCTACTAATGCCTCCTAATGTCAGAGACAAAAATAGACACCCCTTGTACCGAAGATACAGGGCCAATATGCCGAATTCCCTTAACCAGATTCGCCTTACATGTCTTAGCCTTCTCAGCTTGAGTACCTGTGTTGGATCTTAGTACAGCTAACTAAATTCTATGCACAATTTTTTCATGGACTCTAGGACTCAGAAATTTTCACCAAAAAATTTATTCACTTCTTATCATTACAATCCGTGAATTTGTTTTTTGAAATTCCTCTCGGAATCTCGCTTATCCCAAAGCTATCGTGCACTAAACAAATTTAGAGAGTTTAGGAATATTAACCTAATGTCCTTTCGCTACACGCAGTTAAGGTGCAACTTAGGTACTGACTAACCCTTGGCTAATTGATATTGCCAAGGAAACCTTACTCTTTCGACATTTTCCGGATCTCAGGAAAAATTGATCTTACTATCACCAGGATTCTCGCTCCTTTTTGCTCCATCTCTTCTCTCGAAAAAACTTCTGCGCAAAAAAGATGCCTGCTTACTAGAATATTCTACTGAATACCTCTGTGGTATCGGTAATATGCTTGAGCCCCGTCCATTTTCAGGGCCCTAAACCTCGATAGGTGAGCTGTTACGCTTTCTTTAAATGGTGGCTGCTTCTGAGCCTACATCCCTACTGTCTCAGGTTTAAGACTCCTTTTGATACACTTAGCATACACTTTGGGACCTTAACCACAGGCTCCATTTTTCTGGTTTCAGTACAGCACCTTACGCGCTGCACCTGTTTCCTGCTTTGTCAGCTTACAGATTCTGAGTTGGAAAAAATTCCGTAGGAAAAATCCTCTGCAAATTTTATCCGTACTTTACCCCATAAGCAAATATAAAGCAAGACTATACGAAAGTATATTTCAACAGGAACTAGCCATCGCCGAGTTAGAGTGGCTTTTCACCCCCATTCCCAAGTCATCCAAGCGCATGTACACAGCACTGGTTCGGGCTTCCATCCTCCTTTCGGAGAACTTCACCCTGCTAAGGAATAGATCACCCGGCTTCGAGTCCTCATCCATGTGACTAACGCTTTTTCAAACTTGCTTTCGCTTCGGCTTCCTTATGTTAGCCTTGCCACATAAATGAACTCCCTGGTCTGTTCTTCAAAACATACGCTACAACCCTTTCGGACAGTAGCAAAGTTGTAACTGTTAGATTTCAAGTCTTTTAACCCTCTGTTAAGAGTACTTTTCAGCTTTCCCTCGCGGTACTATTGCGCTATCGGACTTGAGCTTTTGTTTAGGGTTAGCAGTTAATCCTGCTGTATTCAGACCTCTTATCCAGGAGGCCCTACTCTTTGAGCAACTTCATATCTTTAATTTTACGAGACTATCACTCTATGATGTTCAGCTTTCCAGCTGATTCAAATTATTGATTTAGAAATTTATGCTCACCACATCTCTATCTTTCTTTCGAAAGAAGATTCAGTTTGCCCTCTAGCCTTTTCGCTCGCTGCTACTAAGGCCATCATTTTTATTTTCTTTTCCTGCCGGTACTAAGATGTTTCAATTCCCAGCGTATATCTGTCTCTCGACATGCTCTTGCGAGCTTGTTACCAAATTCGGAAATCTCGAGTTCAAAGGTTGCATGCACCTACCTCGAGCTTATCGCAGCTTGCCACGTCCTTCATCACAGCTCAAACCAAGCTATCCGTCTAACAGTATGTAAGACCACTATTTATTCTAAGATTTATCTGGTTCTGTCTCAAATCTCATTAGAGTTTGAGAGCTAAAAAATTTTTTAAATTTTCTAGATTTTAACAAAATCCTTCTAAATATTATATAGTGGGAAATCCTATTCGTCTCATCTGTATTGATTATTACATCGACTCCCTCCACAAATTTTATTTGTGAAGTTCTGCGCCATTTCAGACGCTGTCAAAAAATTCACTTGAATTTTGTGAGTCAGAAAATCCGAAGATTATTCTGAATCAAAAAATCCGAAGATTTTTTGTTCACTAAAGTGAATATGATCTCAGAAATTTATTTTCTGATGAGTCAGAAGAATTTATTCTTCTGGATTTGTGATTTATTATTGATAATCTGTTCTTAGTTTGCTTGATGGAATAAGCCATTGTCCATCTTGTTTTATTAATTCTAATGCATATTGTTCTTGGCAATCATCATGTGGGCAAGCACATTTTGCTATTCCTTTTTGTCTATCCACAATTACTTTTGTATTTGGAAATAATCCACATCCATCACAATGTTGTATTGCTAATACTAATTCTTCACTTCCAGTTCCAACTGGAATTCTAATATCAGCGAACTTGCTTTTCTTTGTTCTTGTTTCAGTTTGTGTTGTCATTTTCTTATTTATTAATTGTAATTTAATTTAGTGAAAACATTAAAAGTAAGTGGACCCGCCGGGAATCGAACCCAGATCCCATCCTTGCAAAGGACGAATTATACCATTAGACTACGGGCCCTGAAAATTATCCACACTTCGCTATTTATATATTTTCTATTTACTAAGTATAAATAATTTGAGCAACTTCATCAGACTAATTTATATTATCAACTGATGGGTCGCTAATATATTTTATTTGAGTCCGAGGGCCTTTTTAATATCTTCGATTTTTAAATCGAATGAGCCAGAAAATTTTCTGGATTTTCTTTGTAAATCCTCTCAGAACTTTTTCTGAGATTCATATTTGTGATTATTATCTACTGCGAACTTTCTTCGCTACATAGGTTAACATATAGATTATAGCCCCACCAAGGGGAACAAGAGTCAGATACATACCAATATCTTGTGCTTCTTGTGATTTGGTTGCCAATCCATATGTTGTAGTTATTAAACCAGCTAGTGCAGCACCAATAAATCCTGATGTTATCATAGCCAATTTACTTTCATTATTTCTTTCTTGATTTGTCATATTTATTTTCCTATCACTCTCTGTGAATCCTTCCTGAAATCTTCTCCAGGAATTCATATTTGATCATAAAAAAATGTTAGTCTTGAAAACCTTCATGTTTCATCGGATTTTCAAGATCCCAGAAATCAGAAGATTTTTGAGACAGGAGAATAGCAATCAAATTGTAAATTATAAATAAATTTAGGAGGTGATCCATCCGCAGGTTCCCCTACGGATACCTTGTGACGACTTAACCTACCTTGTCTTACAAAGACTCGTCCCCGAAGGGCCTCATCAAGGCAAAACTCGGTTGGTTTGACGGGCGGTGTGTGCAAGGAGCAGGGACATATTCACCGTTCTCTGATAAAGAACGATTACTACGGATTCCAGCGTCATGAGGCTAAGTTTCAAGCCTCAATCTGAACTAGGCTGCATTTTATGGGATTAGCTTCTCTTTTCAGAGTTGCGTCTCACTGTGTGCAGCATTGCCGCGCGCGTGTAGCCCAGGGTATTCGGGCCGTACTCACCTAACGTAGCCCGCACCTTCCTCCTTGTTACCAAGGCAGTCTGTATAGTGTGCTCTTACGTAGCAACTATACACGCGGATCTCGCCTGTTACCTGATTTAACAGGTCATCTCACGACACAGGCTGACGTCGGCCATGCAACTCCTCTCAGCGTGTCAGGTAAGCCCTTTAGACTGACCTTCATTCTGCTGTCGATCCTGGTGAGGTTCACGGTGTGGAATCTAATTGACATTTATGTTACAACTATTTTTAAATAATAAATAAAAATAGCGAGTTAATATTTCTACTAACTTCTTTACATCGCTGTAAAGATCGGACTTTATCATTACTAATTACTTAGTATCTGGCGTAAAGTCTCTGAGGATTTTAGAATTAATTATGTTTATCTTCTCTTTCCATATATCTTTTTAAGAGAGTTTCATAAGCAGAGATTAAAAGAAAATCTCCTGCACAGACATATGCTCCGGTCTTGAATAATACATCCGAATCATTAACTGATCCAGCAACTATCATAGAAACCTCTGCTAAACCTGCAAGAGTTAAAATATTCCCAAGAGTTTTTTTGTATTTTATACTTTCACAATATATTTATTATTTATAAATTTTTCTATTTTGTTACTATTTTAAAGTAACTATTAATTCTAACCTTTCCTGCTGATTGTCCGCAATTGAAAATTTTCACTATCGATTTCTCAATGAGTATTTCAATATTCTCGGATTTTCCAGCATATAGCCAAATTTTATTACGGCAAAATAATTCACCGTACGCGTCACCCGTTGTAGTGCTCCCCCGCCAATTCCTTTAAGTTTCGGCCTTGCGACTATACTTCCCAGGTAGCGCACTCTTCGCCTTCGCTACAGCACCAGTACCTCTCGAGGAGGTATTGATGTTTAGTGCGCAGTGTTTACTGCTAGGACTACAGGGGTATCTAATCCCTTTTGCGCCCCTAGCCTTCATCCCTCACTGTCAGAACCGTCCTCGTAAGACGCCTTCGCGACTGTGAGTCCAATGAGGATTAAAATATTTTACCACTACCCTCACTGTACTTCTTACGCCTGCCGGTCTCTAGCTCAAGAGTATTTCTTGCACGCCCTAGCCTTAAGAGCTAGAATTTCACAAGAAACTTCTTAAGCAAGCTACGGATATTTTAGACCCAATAATTGTGGCTGCGACTTGGACTGCCGGGATTACCGCGGCGGCTGGCACCGGTCTTGCCCAGTCCTTATTCGCCAGCCTTTTTACAGCTGGCAAAAGTTTCTTTAAAAAAAGAAACACTTTGGCTCGCTTTATCACGCTTGCGCGCATTGTAAAAGATTCCCGACTGCTGCACCCCGTAGGGCTGGGAGTAGTGTCTAAGACTCCCTCTCAGGGCACCTCCGCTAAGAGCCCTTACTGATCATTGGCTTGTTGAGCTTTTACCTCAACAACTACCTAATCAGCCGCAGTCCCATCCTTAGGCGCGAATTTCAAAGATAACTCATTCCAGAAATCATCTTCTATCGAGTTTTATCCTCAGTTTCCCGAGTGTATCCTCGACCTAAGGGCAGGTTAACCACGTGTTACTGAGCAGTTTGCCTCCTTTCGGAAGACTTGCATGTCTTATGTAAGCCAAAGAGCCGCAGCCGCCAGCGGGATAAACTGGATTTTTATTTTTGATTTCTCAAAAATTTTCTGTTATTTAAACAGTATCCCGATAGACAACTGCAAAGCCATTTGTATAAAAATTTGCAAAATAAATTTTTATTTATATTATTAGTTAATTTCCTCTAAACTTAAAAAGAATTTACATCAAAATCAAGAATTCTCTTTATAAAATTCTTGAACAATCTAGAAATATAAATTTTTAGATTGGATGATTGCCATTCATACATCATACCTTAACATTGAATGTTCTAAGCATTAAGGCACTCATCCTAGCTAACATTTTTAGTAATATTCCCATCCTATATTCCTTTATAAAGCTTTCTATGATTTTTGTGTTTTGAAAGGGAAATATTACTAAAATCTATATAACTTGCTAAGAACTCTTTCTAAATTATCTGTATCTGCGACCTGCACAAAATCTTCTATTGGCACAGAATAAAACTTGCCACTTCCATCCTTTGCATCAAATATAAAACCAGATCTTGTTACATCTGAAGCTGCTATCCAAAACCAGGTTTTATAGTGGTATTTCTCATGAGAAATCGCAAACCAAGTTCTGACATTAAATATATTCTGAATATTAAGATAATTATCAACTTCATCTGCAAAAAGAAAAAATTTATCATATTTTTCTGCTTGTTCTTTATTTTTAACATCAACGAAAATCAAGCCGATATTCGGCAATAAAATTACAAAATCGGGTCTTTTAATTAAAAACTTTTTCAAAGCAGGAGAAAAGCTATCTAAAGATTGATCAACATACCAGTAAGGGATATTATTTTTGTCTAACCACTCTTTAAATTTTACCTCAGCTAAATTATCCATGCTATTTTAAAAATAAGATTATATAAATATTTATCTATTAATAAAATCTAAGAAGGTTATAGGTCAAGAGCGGAATTTATTTCTGAAGCAATTAGGTTGAGGTTAGATGTTGCAAAGTCAAAAGACTAATTTATCTGTTCTTCCTATCAGAACTCTTCTTCATTAAACCCCATAAACAGCTTCAGCTTCAGGCTTTTTCTCTTCTTTATCAGCGTCTCCTAATTTTTTAGCAAGCTCATCAATTCTTCCTTTGTCTTTTTCTATTTCTTCTTCTCTTTTTTTCAGCGCTTTAATTTTAACAGGCTCGTCCAATCTTTCGCCTACAAATTCCTCCAGCGAAGGCATCCGCTTATCAATTCCTTTAGCTTTTATATATTCTTTGGCAATTGTATAATAAATTAATCCTAATGATTTATTTGATTTATTATTTGCAGGAATTACAGCATCAGCATTATCAACAATATTGTTTGTATCACATATTGCAACAATTTTTTTATTTATTTTTTTAGCATCATTTAATGCATTTTTGTCAAGCCATGGATCTGAAACAATAATAATCTCTGGCTCAAAGAAATTTGGCAGCTTAATATTAGTTATAATCCCAGCAGGATATTTTTTTGTAAAAATCCTTATTCCAGTAAGTTCTGCCAGCAAGTTTAAAGCTTTCCATCCTGCATCTCTTTTGCAAACAATTATTATTTCATCTGGATTATATTGGATTATAAGTTTTATAGCATCTTGAAGCTTCTGCTCAATTAAATTAGTATTTAATATTGCTAATCCATCAGCTCTTCTTCTATAAACAAACTTTCTCATCATTGGAGTTATAATTTTTGTTCCAAGATGAATTCCGCAGCGAACAAAATTCTCAAGCTGTGTTGGAATTTTCATTCCTTCTACTTCTACTGGCTCTTCTTTTTCCTCTTCTTTCTTTTCTTTTTCCTTTTTCTCTTCAGCTTTTTCAAATTCTTCCTTGAATTTTTCTGTAGATTTTATCTTGATTTTCTTTTCAAGCTCTTTAGCTTTTTCTTCTATTTTTTTCTTAGCTTCTTCTAGGTCTATTGTTTTAATATTTTTCTTAGCAGCTCTTTCTGCTTTCTTAATTGCTTTTTCTTCTTCTGTTATTTTTTTGTAAGCCATGTTTGTATTTTTAATTCATAAGCGATTTATTATTAATAATTCTTCCAATATTTTATTATCAATCCTTTATATTATCGCAATTGTAATTAAGTATCAGTGGTTATTTTTGTTTATTATTAAACTAATTTTTTAATTCAAATTTTTTTATTTAAGTCTGTTGAGCAAAAGGGTCAAATCCTAACTCTACATCTGGAAACTCTTCTGATTTTTTCTCTTCTTTTTCTTCTGTTTTCTTTTGCTTTGCCTTCTTTTTATGTTTGATAAATTTACAGCCTTTGCACTTTAAAACTTCAGTTCCATCTTTCATCTGTATAATCAGCTCTTCATTGCATTTAGGGCATGATTCTACTTCTACTTCTTCATTTTGTTTTGCATAAACTATTTCTTCTTCTGTTATTGTTTTTTTCTTTCTTGCCATAATTATGAAACTTTAATTACTCCTTTTAATTTATCATTTCTTAACATTCTTAATAAGCCTTTCTGTTGCTCAATTAAATCTCTTCCAATGTCATCTGTTGGAATTGGGCTTACAAAATGCCCATTATCTTCTCTATAGCTAACATTAAATGTTCTGCCTACTCTTGTAATTTCTATTATGTATTCTCTCATATTATAATAAGTTCAGGAGTTAAAGCTACTCCCCTTGTGGGTTTTGCACCTGATTGTCTCAAATCTCATAAGAGTTTGAGAGACAGAAAACTTCTGTTTTCTGTATAATTATCTACTAGTTTGGTGGTTTTTAAATCTTACTTCTTCTCAAAAGAATACTTATACTTTTCTTTTTCCTTATGTAAATCTGCCCGCTGGATGCCCTTTGCACCATATCTTTCTTTGCTTAATCCCATCTTCTCAAGATTATCTTCTTTTGCAGCAGAAAATTCTTTTCTTCTCTCTGATAAAGGAATAGCTGGCCTGACATATCTTCTTTCTTTATCATAATATTCTGTTCTCCTTGCTCTATCTTTCATCTCTTTTACAGCAGGCTTGTCCTCCCTGACTTCAATAATTCCTTCTACTTCTGGAGCTTCAACCAGACTCCTTTCAATTCCTATAAGTCTTTCCCATTTACTCTGGTCTCCTGCACCAAGAGAAATTTTAATATAATCACAAGAAAATCCAAAAGCTAAATCTGCTAAAATGCTGTCTTGAGTTTCTCCGCTTCTATGAGACATAATTATTTTTATTCTATTCTCTTTTGCAATTTCAATTATTTTTTTTACTTCTAGCAAACTGCCAGATTGATTTGGTTTTACTATTATTCCGGAAATTGCATTCATACTTATTGCTTTTTTCAGCCTTTCAGGATGTGTTGCAGTTAAATCATCCCCAACAACCAAGCATTTTCCAGCCCCCTTTAATATTTCAGCAAAACCGTGAAAATCTTCTTCATTTAAAGGATCCTCCACATAAACAAGATTATTATTTTTTATAGTATTAATCATGCTTTTAATTTGCTCATCTCTGCTAAGAATTCTTATTGGTGTTGAATATAAATATGCTTCATTCTTATAAAATGTAGAAGCTGCAACATCTAATCCTTTATTTATTTCATATTGCGAAAGGAATTCTATAATCTCAATATTAGTCATCTTTGTATTATAAGCTCCTTCATCATTTTTTCCAGGGAAAAGCTTCCACTCTTTCCATCTTAATTTTCCTGCTATGTTCTTGTAAATATTATCAACTATATTCTTATTATCATACACGCTGGTTTCCCCAGGAATTATTAAAAACTCCTGGAAATCTGGTTTTTGCTTTTCGTGGCTGTGCTGGCCTCCTCCAATAACATTTACTATAGGAACTGGCATAATTCTAGCATCAGGATTAATTAACTGCCAGACTTGTTTCCTCTGCTCAGCAGCCATTGCTTTTAATATAGCAGATTCTAAAGCAATTAAAGTATTTGCCCCGACATCTCTTTTTAATAGCAGCTCTATTTTAATTAAATCTCCAAACTTATTAAATTCAAGCTCTTTAATTTCATCTTCCCTGATTTTTATCTTCTCAATATCTTCTTCTATTCCGCCTCTGTATGCAGGAGCTTCAAATTTTCCCTTTGACTTTCCACTAGGCGAAGATCCAATAAAACTTCCATATTCATTTACAATTGTAAATTGAATTGTTCTTTCTTCTCTAGAATCTAATATTTCTTCTATTTGTAATTCCTCTATTTTCATAAATTCCAATATAATACCTGCTTTTTAAGTTTTGTTGTTGTATAATATCTAAAAGTTCTTGAGCTGATTTGTGGACTTTTGAACCTCAAAGTTCTCAGATAGAACTCTGACTGCAATTAGAGTTACGAGAACTCTGACGTGTTAAGGGAAGTTTACAGATTATCCGACATAAGATATTGTATACTAAACGTCACTTTTGATTTTTATCAAAAATCTTGCTATCCCAATAGCCCTTAATTTAAGAGCAGCATTATTATTAAAATAAATAATTAATAGTATCTATAGAATATAGTTCAGATTATCTTGTATTTGTTGAAGTAATATTAACAAAATAAGTTATGATAATTTTAAGAGATAATGATAACTATACAGTATCTCTGAATAGTTAATATTATAAATCCAAATTCTATTTAATTAATATGTCAAACGAGGAAATAGTCACAGCATTGAAAAACGCTATAGAAAGAAATGAAGATATAGATTCTGCAGGAGAAACTTTAGTTAATGCAGGATATTCTATGCAGGATGTGCAAGATGCAAAAAACTCTCTGATAAAAGGGGTCTTAGCTTCTCAAGTAGAAGCTCAAAAATCAATGGAATCAGAGCCAAAAGAAAGCTTTTCTAAAAAACTTGCAGATAAAATCAATTCTGTATCATCAGGAATAAAAAATATTTTCAAGAAAAAAGAAATTATTAGACCAATTCCAGAATTTAAACAGCCTTTAGAAAAAGTAGAATCTCCTGAGCCACAAAACCCTATACAAACCCTAAAATTAGCACAAATAAAGCCTCTTCCAGGAATTCCCAAGCCTATTTCCCAAAAATCCTCTAAAAACACCTTGCTGATTACAGCAATAATAATTCTGATGATGCTAATTTTATTTTTAATAATTTTGATACTCTTTAAAAAATCAATTCTCGGTTTGTTTGGATAAGATGGAAATTTACTCTCCTGCTGAAGATTCTTTCTTGCTTTCAGAAGCAATAGAAGACTCACTAGAGTCAATAGATGAAGAAAAAAGAAAACATTTATTATTTTTAGATATGGGTGCAGGCTCAGGAATACAAGCTGAATCAGCTTTAAAATTCTTAAATAAAGAAAATATTTATTGTGTAGATATAAATAAAGATGCTGTAAAATATATAAAGAAGCTGGGATTCCAGGCAGCACGAAGTGACTTATTTTCTTCTCCTAAATTAAAAGGCATGAAGTTTGATATTATTACTTTTAATCCTCCTTATCTTCCCGAGGATGATTATGATAAAGGAGAAGACACAACTGGGGGAGAAAAAGGTGATGAAGTTGCTCTCACTTTTTTGATAGTAGCTAAGAATTATCTAAAAGAAAATGGGATAATTTTTCTTTTAGTCTCCAGCTTAACTCCCAAAGATAAATTAGAGGAAGAAATAAAAAAGCAGGGAAAGATGAAAGAGGTTGTTGCGACTAAAAAATTATTTTTTGAGACTCTAGAAGTTTGGAAAATTATTTAAAAAATCTTTTAATAAGATTTATAAATCAACTAAATATATAAAAATCGGGAAAATTCTGGTGTTTTATTAAAATGTCAAAACAATTTCCACATAGTAGAGAATTATTAGATATAGTTGAATCTAAAGGCTGGACTTTATACAATTCAGCAACTTCTGAAGATCTGGAAACTGCATTTACATGGGAAGAACTTGATTCAAAAGGCCCGACAAGAACTTTTGAATTTGGGAATAATTATATTTTTACCCCTATTAAAACTAATGGCCAGACTTTAAGACAAGCATATGCAGTTACAATGGGTGTAGGTCCTTCATTTATTGTTCCTAGTATAGAAGCCCATTTAAATATGAATGGAAAGACTTTTCTTGCACTTGATAAATCTCTTTTTTATTATTTCTCAAGAATGTTCTTTGTTTCAGAAGAAATAGATTATGTATTATTAACTAGTCCTCTTAATCATCCTCATCCAATACTTATGATTCCTGCACAACACGCTCTAGAAAAATTTAGAGATTTATTTAGAGTTATTACCCCAGCAGATCTGCAGAGAGCTCAATATTTTGATATGCCTAATTTTCAACCAGCTCAAAAAAGAAGAATTGTTACAAATAATTAACTTCTAAATTTTAAAATTAATTGATTTAGTTTTAATTATTTTTTCATTCAAAAAGGCTCACAAAAAGTTTAAAAACTACTTCTAACAAAAAGTTATATGGATTTAAAAGAGAGATTATACACTCCTGTAATAAGAATAATTGATGCAATAAAAAAAGTTAGGTAAGAATATAGATTTAGTAAAGGAATTCCAAAAGTTAATGAGATGCAAGAATATTATAAATATCAAGCAAGGCATAAAACAGAAGAATCAAGCTAAAAAGTCTTTCAAAACTTCTTTCTGCTCTCTTTTTTCAGCAAAACTTTTCTTTTCTTTTATTAATTCTTTTAAAATTTCTCTTTTATCTTCAAAACTTTCAATAGAATTCTGGTAAAAAATTCCATAGGGAATTTTTCCAGAGTGTCCTAAATGCTCTTCTGCTAATTTTAAAGCAGAATTAAAATCTCCAGAATTTACTTTATAAGCATTTTTTCTCACATAATCTGAAATATTATGAAATTTAATACAAGGCTGAATAATATCTATAAAAGAAAATCCTTTATGTTCTATTGCCTGTTTAATTATCTCTATGCTATTTTCTATATCAAATACATTCATTCTTGCCACAAAACTTGCTCCAGAGATTAAGGCAAGAGCAATTGGATTTAATGGTTTTTCTTTAACTCCATCAGGAGTTGATTTATCTTTAAATCCTTCTTCTGTAGTTGGAGTAGGCTGTCCGACAGTTAAGGCAAAAACCTCATTATTAAAAACTAGCAAAGTAAAATCTGAATTAGCTCTACAAGCATGTATAAAATGATCTAAGCCTTCAGCATAGGTTCCTCCATCTCCTGCAAATCCTATAACTTTAAGATTAGGGTTTCCAAGCTTGACTCCAAAGGCTAAAGGCAAGGTTCTTCCATGCAATCCATCTATTCCTGAAATATTCAGATAATCATACATCTTGCTTGAACATCCAATATCTGCCACAAGACAATATTCTTCCTGCTTATAAGGAAGCTGAGATAGAGCCTTCTTTACAATTGCTTTTATAAAAAAATTAGTGCATCCTGCACACCAGGTATTTTCATTTCCAGTTTCTAGAGATTTTTCAGTTATTTTTGCCATCTTAAATCTCCTCAATTATCTGTATTTTTTTAATCTTTTTCTTTTTCAATTTTTCTGGAATATTTAAAAAATTGTCTTTTGAGACAACAGGTTTGCCAGTCATAGACTCTATCTCTTTTCTTGCATTTCCTGCAACAGAGCCCCCCTTTCTAGCAACATCTAAACTTTCTGGAAAATCTATTGGATTTTCTTTCTCTGAAATTTCTTTTGTTGTAACTTCTGCAAGCATATTAAGAACAAGCTCAAGATTAGTCATGTTATCCCTTAAATTTTCTTTCTTCAGATTTTTGAATATCTTATAATCTTTTATTGATAAATCCGACCATGCTTTTGTTATCTCATCGGTCAGTATGGCAAATTCCTGTTCTTCTTGAACTCCAACTCGTTCCCATTCATCAGTTAATTCCTTTCTTACTTCTATTGTCTTAAGCCTTTGATTTATCCATGCTTTTGAGTATCCTTTTTTCAGATAGGTTTTCATGGCTCTATCTATTGTAAGTTCCGGATTATGGGTTTCATCTATTCTTTCACTTCCCACTCTTGCAAGCCAAAGCTTGAAAGGCTCTGCTTTTTTTGAAGGAATTGACTGAATTAATCTTAATATTTGCTCTGTATCTGCTACATCTGTTTCTCTTAATTTATCATCCTCTGCAATCATTTTCAACTGTCCGATTTTATCGGACAGTTCAGAACCTTCTTCCATTAACTTGGCTTTCAAATCTGCCCAGTATTTTCTAGGTCTTGGGCTTTCAGTTAAAATTGCAATAACATCAACTATAGAAAAGAACCATTTTTCTTTTTCGTCATCCCAATGTGTTCTAACTGTTCTTCCTTGAAATATCTTAATTTTTTTAGAATTTTCTTCCATTTTAATTTCTAACCTCTGCGAATACTTTCTTCATTCTTTCCTGTGCGAGCTCAGGATTTTCTATTTCCTGTATTCTTTCATATCCTACCCTTGCCATCCATCTCTTGAAAGGCTCTGCCTTTTTTGAAGGAATAGACTGAATAATCCTAAAAATTCCTTCTGTGTCTGCACAATCTGTCTCGTACTCCTTTCCATCTCCTGACTTTAGTTTCAGTTGTCGACAAAATGTCGATAACTCAATTCCACTTCCTTCTTTCTCTCTTTGCTTTAACCTATACCAATAATCTTTAGCGTCAACACTTTCTGTCAAGGCTTCAACCACATCCACAACTGAGAAAAACCATTTATCTTCTACAAGTTTTCTTCTTATAGCCTTTTCATTAAACAAGGCTATATGCGTAGTATTTTCGTCGTTTTCTTTCATTTTGACATCTCCAAAATTTTTTCAAGAAGAAGAGGAAACTCTGTTACTCCATCCTCTCCTGCAATATGTCCCTTATTCTTTAATATTATTGCCTCTGCCCCAAGATTTTTTTCAAAAAGTTTAACATCCTCTAATGGGACATAAGGATCATTATCTGAAGAAATTAAAACAAACTTATCTGTATGCTGTTTTACTTTTGCAAAATCAATAGGAGTATTTATCCATTCATTAGCTATTTCTTTTGTATAAGTATCATCCCAGGTATCTTCAGTTAAATTAAACCATCCGGCAACAAAAATTACTCCTCCAACTTTTTTAGCCTTTGGAAGTTTTTCCAAATATCTCATAATTGTTTGGCATCCAATACTATGTCCCACTAAAACAGTATCTTTATTTATTTTGCCTCCTATGTTTTTTAATTCCTGTACCCATTCTTTTATAGTGGGTTTAAGGGTATTTGGCATATCCGGAGCTTCTACTTTATATCCTTTCTTTTCTAGCTCACTTTTCAGCCATACAAACCAGTCTCCCTGAGAATTTCCTCCCCAACCATGAACTAGATATACTTTCTTCATCTTCTTAACTCGCGACCCCATTCGCTATTTTATTTTTAGATTTTGCCTCGTGAAGTCGCTCGCCCCCTAATAATTTAACAACATCAGAAGCCGTAAAAGGCAATGCATCATACTTTAAAATTCTATTCTTCATTGGAACTTCAATCACAATATTCTTTTGAATTAAATCTGCCAGAGCCCCTGTTGAATTAGTCTCCAGCGTATAAACTTCTTTTCCTTTTAATTCTTTTTTAATATCTGCAAAAGGCTCTAAATAATTTATCTGGATGAATTCATAATCTTTTAGTTCTTTTAAAGCATCAATAATAGCCCCCTTATTGCTTCCTGTTGATATTATTATTTTTTTGGCATTCTTATTTCTATAAATAGAATAAGTTTTCATCTTAGAAACTTCTTTTTTCATCTCATCCCACTTTTTTAACCTCAAGTCAAATCTTTTCTTTATCTCTTCAGGAATTTCTATAGTATTTCCTAGTTCATCATGCTCATAGCTTGATGCTTTTATCAAATCTTTTCCAAGAATTTTATTTGGCTTATTAATTTTAATATTATACTCTTCAAGCTTATCAATTGTATAATAGCTTTCTGCAAGATGTTTATCTGTGAGTATTATTCCCGGACTTTTATACTTCTGGCTTAAATAAAATGCTTCCTTAGTAAGTCTATAAGAATCTTCAACATCTCCTGGGCAGACAACAATGCGAGAAAATTCTCCATGTCCGCCATATAAAGCGACATTAATATCTGTCTGCATAGAATAAGTTGGAATTCCAGTACTTGGTCCAGGTCTTTGAGCAAGATATACTACTAAAGGCAATTCTGCCATTCCAGACATACTTAAAGCCTCAGTCATCAAATCATACCCTCCACCTGCTGTTCCTATCATAGCTATAGCCCCAGAAAATGAAACTCCGAGAGCAGCATTTGCTACAGCTATCTCATTTTCTGGCTGATATACAAGATAATTATATTTTTTCTGATGTTGAGCCATAAATGAAAGCAGAGAAGTAGCAGGAGTCATAGGATAGGCAAGATATATTTGCAATCCAGATTCTATTGCCGCGATTCCGCAAGCTTCAGCTCCTGTAAATACCTGCTTTGTTTTTCCATTTGAATTTAATCCAAGATTAATTTTATAATCAATAGAATAAGATTTTTCAACAGCTTCTAAATCCTCCTTTAGCCATGCTTTTCCTGCAAATACTTTATTAATATACTCCACAAGAATACTTTTATCTAATCCCATAATCTTGAATAAAGCAGCAGCATAATACACATTCTCTATCTTGCTATTATCTATTTCAATTTTTATCAAGTTTTTTATGTCAGAGAAACTTCTTTTCTCTGAGCCGCGAAAATCTCCTGATTTTCGGGGTCCTAAAATTTCAGAAGAAATTTTTTGGCATCTAGAAGTCCCTTCTGGGGACTTCTTGAGTTTATAATCTTGAGAAGAAAGAATTAAAACATTTTTCTTGAAATTTTTTGAATATCTTTTAATAACATCTTCATTTAAAGCTATTACCACATCAAAATCATTCTCATGAGCATTTATTGGTTTATCACTCAAGCATAAAACATTAAAATTATGCCCTCCTGCTATATAGCTTCCATATTCCCTATAATTAAAAACATAATAGCCTGCACAAGCTAAAGCTTTTGCAAGTATATTAGAAATTTCATTAATTCCTTGTCCTGCTGCCCCTGCAATTAGTATATTAAGCCTCATCTTGATTTTAATAATTAAACCTTCTTTTATTCTCAATAATAACTAATCTTTATAAACCTTAAGGAACTATATACTATTAAGGTAAAAAGAGATGTCTTGGTTTGAAGTAGAAAGCAAAATAAGGATTAAAAATCCAAATAATATGAGGAAAAAGCTGAATGAGATAGCAAGATTTCTTTACAGAAAAAAAAGAGCTGACAAATATTTTACGCTGGATGCAAGATATCCTAAAAAAGCCTTTAGAGTCAGGCAAGAATTATCAAGCTATATTGTTAATTTTAAACGCTGGCTTAAGGAATTATGGGACAAGGAAATAGTTGTAAAAGAAGAATTTGAAATATCTCTTACTAAGCAAGAATTAGACACCCTTTTAACTTTATTCAAGGATTTAGGGTTTAAAGAGTGGATTATAAAAGATAAAGATTGTGAGATCTACGAATACAATAAAGATAAGAAACTTCATCTAGAGTTAAATAAAGTAAAGAAATTAGGCTGGTTTCTGGAAGTAGAATATCTCTGTCAAAAGAAGGAAGTAAATAAAGCCAAGAAACTTATAAAGGAAGTAATAGAAGAATTAGGATTAGACAAAAAAGATATAGATAATACTGGATATACAAAGATGATTTGGAATCTGAGAAGATGAATTTAAAATGATTTCTCTAACTCTAGCCTTAATTCTAGCAATACTAGCTCCACTTATCTGGGCTTCTATTAATATCCTGGACAAATATGTTTCTTCTCACAAAGTTAAAAACCCCCTCAGCTTTACATTTTTGGCTGGTCTAGTAAATCTACTTGCAGGTATTTTAATTGCTTTATTCATAAATTGGAATTATCCATTTTCTTCTTTACTTGCTCCAGCAATAACTGGAATTTTATTTGGAACTCAGTATTACTTCTGGTATTTTATTTACAAACATGAAGATGCGTCTCATTTAATCGGATTAATCTATTTATATCCTTTAGTTGTTGCTTTGCTATCTTTTATTTTTATTAAAGAAATATTGTCAATATCATCTTATTTTGGTTTGGGATTTATTCTTATAGGAGTTTTAGTTTTATCACTAAGACTTAAACAGATAAAGCTAAAAGCAAGTCTCTGGATGATAATAATGGCTATTTTTGTAACTGCTTTATATGAATTTCTTGCTAAAATAGCTGTAACTAATCTTCCGCCTTCAAATGCTGTTGCAATAAGCTTAATCTTTCTCGGACTAACAACCTCTTTAGTTATATTTCATAAAAAATCCAGAATAAAATTAAAAAAAGAAATTGCTAATTATAAATGGGCTATTTTAAATGAAGGATTAACAATAATTGCAACTTTTGCTCTATTCCTTCCTCTAACAAGGCTTCCAGTAACTTTTGTAGCTGCAGTTGCCTCGATTCAACCCCTAATTGTCTTATATTTAGAAAAATCTTTCAACAAATCCCTAAATATTGTAAGAGACAAGGATTATTTAAGAAAATTAATAGCTTTACTATTAATAGTCCTGGGAGTAATACTTTTATATATCCCAGAAATTATTAAATTGCTATAAAATAGTTATAAATATAAAAAATGATATCAGGATTTTTCAAAGCAAAGACAATAGCAGTAATAGGGGCAGCAAGAGAAGAGGAAAAAGTAGGGCATATTATATTCAGAAATTTATTCCAGAATAAAAATTTAAAAGTTATTCCGGTAAATCCTAATGCTTCTTTTATTATAAGGCAAAAATGTTATGCTTCTGTTTTAGATATTCAAGATAAAGTTGAATTGGCAATAATAGCAATTCCCGCAGAATTTGTGCCAAAAGTCTTAGAGCAATGCGGGAAAAAGAAAATAAAATCTGCAGTAATAATATCTTCAGGCTTCTCTGAGGCAGGTAATATAAAACTAGAAGAACAAATAAAAAAAACAGCAGAGAAATATAAGATTCAGCTTCTTGGCCCAAATGTTCTTGGGTTTATCTCACCTTATCAAGATATTAATGCTTCATTTTTTAAAGGAATGCCTGATAAAGGCAGCATAGCTTTTATTTCTCAATCTGGTGCTATTGGAACAGCAGTTTTAGATGCATCAATTAAAAACAAAACAGGATTATCAGGATTTGTATCAATTGGCAATTCTCTTCTTACTGATTTTTCTGATTTTATAGAGTATTATATTAAAGATAAAGAGACAAAAATAATAACTTTATATATAGAATCTCTTAAGCAAGGAAAAGGCAGAAGATTTATTGATGTGTGCAAATCTTCAAGCAAGCCTATAATTGCAATTAAAGCAGGAAAGACAACAACAGGAGCAAAAGCAGCAAAATCCCACACTGCTGCTCTTGCCTCAGAACAAGGAGTTTATGAGTCTATTTTCAAGCAAGCAGGAATTATTTCTTTAGATTCAATAAGAGATTTATTTAATTTAGCAAATATCTATTCTAAATACCAGGCTATCGGCAAAAGAGCTTGTATAGTAACTAATGCAGGCGGCTTAGGAGTTCTAGCTTCAGATGCTCTTGATAAATCTGGAATTTCTCTGCCAGAAATTCCAGATAAATTAAAAAAACTAGGAATAAAACAAAATCCTATAGATTTACTAGGAGATGCTAAGGCAGATAAATATTATAAGGCGCTGGAGATATTAGATAAAGAAACTTTTTTTGATTTTTTTTTGGTACTCCTGACGCCTCAATATATGACTCAGCCAATAGAAACAGCACAAATTCTAAAAGAACTTAAAAAGCCAGTTATCGCCTGCTTTATTGGAGGAGAAAAAGTTGAAAGAGCAAAAGAATTTCTAAAAGATAAAGTTCCAGTCTTTGATGATATTGAAGATTTGGCTGTATTGGGGAAGATAATTTGATTAGATAAAAAAGTAGCTGTGCTTCAATTCTCCCAATATTATTAAAGTTTCATAGTCTATTATCGAATTAGAAAATTCTGACATAACCTCTTCAACAACTTTCTTAAATTGTTCATTATTCTCCGCATAAATTTCAATAGCATAATTATAATTCCCAATATATTTTCCAACATCCCATATTAGTTTATGGTTTCTGCAAAAATTAATTAATTTGTCTTCAGCTTTATTATCAAAGAAATTTAATAAAATGGTATATCTATGCTGTCCAAGTTTCTCCATATCTATCAAAGCTCTGCATGATAAAATTATTCTTTTCTTAATCATATTTTTTATCCTGTCTGCAATAGAAAAAACAGAGAGTTTTGTTTTTTTAGAAAGTTCGACTGCTGTAATTCGAGAATTTTCCACAAGCTCTTTTAATATTTTCTCATCTGCCTCATCAATCTTTTCTCTTTTGTTCTCAACAAAATCTATCTCTTTGCTTTTATCGCCAAAAAGAGAGGCAAAGAAATCATAATCTCCAACAAAAGCATCCAAATCAAGATACTTTAAGTTTTTTCCAATAATCTTTCTTATCTCTTTTATCTCTTTATCAAGCTCTTCAAGAGACTTAACAAGCAAAGTTCCAACAAGATCGTATTTACTTATTGTTTTTTGAAGAAATACCATCTTTTTATTCTCGATCAGGCTTTTCAAAATTCCTTTCTCAGCCTCAGCAGATATATTATTCAGCTTTATAGAAAGTGAATACGGAAGAAATCCCAAACTTTTGAATCCAATCTCAGCAGTATATCCTTTAATAACGCCTTCTTTCTCAAGATTCTTGATTCTATAAGAAACAACCTCTCTTGACACGCCTATATCTTTGGCTATTCTTGAGTCAGAATTCCTGCAATTATTGACTAAAGACGCAACCAATTTTCTATCTTTTACATCTAATTTTATCATAATATACAATAGTAGCTATTAGTATTTAAATATTACTATTTATGTAAAAAAATAAGGCAGAAGTTACTAATATCTCATCTTCTTTAGGTAATTAACTAAATTTACATTTAAGAAACAAAATGCAAACAAATAGAATACACGATATGTATGGAAAAGGAAAATCCCCCTATGAAATATTAGGTGTGACTCTTAAATCATCTGCGGAGGAGCTTAAAAGAGCTTATAGAGCAAAAGCTTTAGCAACCCATCCAGATAGAAACAAAAGCCCTGATGCAGAACAAAGATTTGTAGAAGCAACTAAAGCTTACGAAGAATTAAGTCAAAGAAGCGAATTTAAGTCTGATGTTAGGAAATTTGAGAAACCTATTTACTATGAAGCCAATACTACAACGATTGTTCATGTGGGCTCTGAAAAACTAAATCTTTTCTTGCATGATGAACCAAATATAATTCTCAGAGGAGAGTCTATAGGAACCTACTTTAATCCAAAGCAGATTAAACTGCCCCTTGATACATTGATAGACGAAGGATATTTGGGAGTACGATATTTTTCAGAGAGAGTGGGACTTTGTCCTGATTCAACAAAAAAGAAATGGAATTTAATATGGGCTCATTCCTTTCAAGGGGAATTATATCTTCCTAGAAATGTTGATTTATGGCTTGACCTAAGAGTAAACTATTGGGGAACTTTAAATGGAGAAATAGGGCATAAAGGATATTTACAGTCTTTTGCCGCCCAAGAGGGTACATGTTGGCCAGGAACTTGCGTTCCATCAATTAATTTAAATATCGCTCCAAACCTGGCCGCACAGATTAATGTTTTACAACATACTCGAGAATTGGGAGAAACAAAAGAGTTATACCACTATCGCTATAATCCCCATAATTTGTCAAAACCCCAAATAATGCATATGGATTTTGCAGATCCAGAAAAATTCAAGCATCTTTCTATAAAGCCAAGTCCAATGCGAAAATCTTTGGAGGCATGCACAACATGAAACTTCGAAAAGCGACTCTTAAAGATGCAGAGTCTATCTTGGAATTATTGAGAAGCACAAAAGAGCTTCAAGGCAGTTTTCAAGTAGACGGAGTCTATTCAAGAGAATTTGTAGAAGATTCTATCTTGGATGAAGAAAGAAATCTCATCCTAGTCGCAGAAGAAGGAAGACTAGTTGGTTTTTTATTAGCAGAGTTATGGGTAAAAAAGAGGTTTTCCTTTTTAACAGACTTGGTTGTTAATCAAGATTTCAGAGGCAAGGGAATAGCAACGCATCTTTATCTGGAATATGAATCTCAATGCAGAAAACTTGGTATAACGACTATAAATGGATTTGTTAAAGAAAGCAATTTAGTAATGCAAAAATTTATGATAAATAGAAATTTCAAGAAAGGAAATAAATTATATTACTACGAAAAAACTATCTAAATTCTATACTGAAACTCTTGCATCTACAATCACAGCTTGAGTCTCAGTAAGAATTACAGGATTTAAATCCATCTCCACAATCTTTAATTTTTCAGCAATCTCAGAAACTTGCTCTGCCAAATCTATAAACTTATCAACAGCATATTTTTTTCTTGTGACTAGCACAGGATACATCTTTAATTCTTTAATCATTTTTTCTATTTCCTGCTTGTCTACAGGAAGAGCTCTGAAAGAAATATCTCGCAGGATTTCCGCATCAGTTCCTCCAAATCCTACTAGCAAGAGCTTGCCAAAAACAGCATCTTCTTTAATTCCTATAATCATTTCTTTTCCTTCTGCAGCCCGCTGGAGCACTATTTTTCCTTTGAATTTCTTTCTCATTTCTTTGTAATTCTGCAAAGCATCTTCTTTATTTATGCATTTCTTCACTCCCCCCAGCTCAGTTTTATGCTCTCCAGTAGAAATTTTCATAAAAGCAGGATATTCAAATTCTAAATCTTTTTCACTAACTATTTTGTATTCTGCTACTGGTAATTTCTTCAATAGCTTAAACGACTCAATTAAATCTAGCATTTTGGCTTTATCTCCTCTAATTTTTCTATCATTACAGCACAATTATCTTTATATAACTTACTGATGTTCCAGCCTAGAGGGCATAAAAATGAGATTTGCACATCTAGCAGACTGTCATTTAGGAGGATGGAGACAGCCAGAGCTTCAGGAGATTAATCTTGAAAGCTTTAAAAAAGCAATAGATATCTGCATAAAAGAACGAGTTTCTTTTGCATTAATAACAGGAGATTTATTTGACTCAGCATATCCTCCAATTGAAATTTTGGAAGAAGCTTTTTTTCAGCTGAAAAGGCTAAAAGATTCAGGAATTTCCTGTTATATTATAGCAGGAAGCCATGATTATTCTGCTTCAGGCAAAACCTTCTTATCTGTATTAGAAAAAGCAGGATTTTGCAAGAATGTATTCCAGCCAGAAGAAAGAGGAAACCAGCTATACCTTAATCCTGTCTTGCATGAAAATATCGCTTTATATGGATATCCTGGAAAGAAGTCTGGTATGGAAGTCCAGGAAATTAAAGGAATAAAGCTGCAAGAAGCCCCTGGATTATTTAAGGTATTTGCTTTGCATACTTGTATTCAGGGAGCTATAGGAAGCTTGCCAATTGATTCTGTAAAAGAATCAGAATTGCCAAAAGCAGATTATTATGCTTTAGGACATTTGCATATAGATTATCAAGACGGTAGATTTGTCTACGCAGGCCCAACATTCCCAAATAATTTTCAGGAACTAGAAGAATTAAATCATGGCAGCTTTTATCTTGTAGAAACCTCTCCATTTAGACTGGAAAGAGTAGAGCTAAAAATTAAATCTGTAGAAATAGTTGATATAGAGATTATAAATGCTTTAACTGCAACTGATAAAATCATTTTAGAATTAAGCAAGAGAGAGCTTAAAGACAAAATACTGCTCTTAAAACTTTCAGGAAAACTTACCCAGGGAAAGACTTCAGATATTAATTTTCTCGCTGTGGAAAACTTTGCAAAAGATAAAGGCATTTATGCATTATTAAAAAGCACTTCTAAACTTGAAACGCAGGAATCCCAAGTTGAAATAGAAATAGAAGATATGGATAAATTAGAAGAAGAGATAATTAAGAAATATTCTTTAAGTAATCCTTCAAAATTTGATTCTTTAATTATGCCTTTAGTAAATTCCTTATCAATGGAAAAGCAAGAAGATGAAACTTCTTCAACATTTTCAGGCAGGCTTTTTTCCGATTTATATAAAACTTTAAATATAAAACTAGAATAAAAAAGTAATAGAAAATAAAATGATAAAAATAATAGATTGTGGAAGTCAACTTACACAGAATATTGCAAGAAGAGTTAGAGAGATGGGAGTTTATGCTGAGATTACTTCTTTTAAAACTCCGGCTTCTGAAGTCAGAACTAGAGATCTAGAAGGGATTATAATTTCTGGAGGACAATTTAGTGTTTATGATCCTGGTGCTCCAATATATGAAAGAGAGGTTTTAGAATTGGGTGTTCCAGTCTTAGGAATTTGTTATGGCCAGCAGTCTATTGCTCATCTTCTTGGAGGAAAAGTTGTTTCAACACCAAATAGGGAATATGGAAGAACAAAAGTATTTCGAAAAAAAAGTAGTAATCTTCTTGGATTTCAAGAGGATAGTTTTAACGTCTGGATGAGTCATGGAGATATTGTAGAAAGAGTTCCTGAAGGATTTGAAGTTATTGCGAGATCAGAAAACGGACATATTGCTGCAATGCAAAATATATCAAGAAGAATTTATGCTGTTCAGTTTCATCCTGAAGTTGATCACACAAATCATGGAAGAGAAATTTTAGCAGCATTTTTAAATATCTGCAATGCAAAAAGAAATTGGGACCCTGCAATGCAATATGAAAAAATAGTTGAGCAAATAAAAGCTCAAGTAGAAGGAAAAGTTGGGGTTGGAGGAATTTCAGGAGGAGTTGATTCTTCTGTTGCTTCTGTTTTAGTGGGAAGAGTTGCTGGAAAAGATTATCATCCAATATTTGTGGATAATGGATTGTTAAGATTGAATGAGGCTGAACAGGTAAAAAATAGTTTAGAGCCATTTGGATTAAATGTTAGATATGTAGATGCTGAGAAAAGATTTTTAGAAAAATTAAAAGGAATTACAGATCCTGATCAAAAAAGAAAAATTATTGGGCACGAATTTATAGCAGTATTTGAGGAACAAGCTAGGGGAATTGAAAACGCTTCTTATTTAGTCCAGGGAACTTTGTATCCAGATGTTATTGAATCTGTTCCTGTTTATGGCTCTTCTTCTAAAATAAAAAGACATCATAATGTAGGAGGACTGCCTGAAAAGATGGGATTGGGAGTTGTAGAGCCTTTTAGACAGCTGTTTAAAGATGAAGTGAGGAAGATTGGAGAGAGATTAAGACTTCCTAAAGAAGTTGTGTGGAGACATCCATTTCCAGGCCCTGGACTTGGAATAAGAATTATTGGGGATGTTACGGAAAGAAAATTAGATATAGTAAGAAAAGCTGATGCTATATTTATTGAAGAATTGAAAAAAAGAGATCTTTATTATGAAATAAGCCAGGCTTTTGCAGGGCTTTTAGGAGGAAATGCGGTGGGTGTAATGGGAGATGAAGGAACATATCAGGCAATAGTTGGATTAAGAGCTGTTGTGACAAATGATTTTATGACTGCAGATTGGTATCATTTTAATCCAGAAGATTTAACTGCAATTTCAAACAGAATTGTTAATGAAGTCAAAGGAGTTAATAGGACTTTTTATGATACTTCTCAGAAGCCCCCGGCAACAATTGAGTGGGAATAAAATGATTTTAAAAAAAATTCAGCTTAAAAATATAAGAAGCTATGACAATTCAATAGTAGAATTTCCTGTAGGAAGCACAGTTCTTGCAGGAGATATTGGAAGTGGAAAAACATCCATCCTGCTGGCAGTAGAGTTTGCTCTTTTTGGCTTGCAGCCAGGGCAAAAAGGCGCAGGATTGTTAAGAAATGGCACTGATGAAGGAGCAGTTATCTTGGAAATGGAGATAGATAATCAGAAAGTGGTTGTAGAAAGAGGATTAAAAAAAGGAAAAAGTGTAAACCAAAGTTATGCAATTCTGGAAATTAATGGAGTAAAAGAAGAGATGTCTGTCACAGAATTAAAAAATAAAGTTCTTGAGTTATTAAGCTATCCAAAAGAATTTGCAAAAAAGACTAATGTTTTGTATAGATTTACAGTATACACACCGCAAGAAGAAATGAAGCAGATTATCTTGGAAACTCCTGAAACTCGCCTTGATACTTTAAGGCACATCTTTGGTATAGATAAATATAAAAAAATAAGGGAAAATACAGAGCTTTTTACTTCTAGATTGCGCGAGCAAATCAGAAATTATGAAGGGCAGATTAAAGATTTAGAAGAGCTGAGGAAAAAACAGGAAGAAAAGAAACAATCTGTAATACTGCTGGAAGCAAGCATAGAAAAACTGAAAAAAGAAGCAGCTGAAAAAAAATCCTCAAGAAAACTTATAGAAGTTGCAGTAAAAGAAGTTGAAGAGAAAATAAAAGAAAAAGAAAAATATGAAAAAGAATCAGAAAAAACAGAGATAATGCTTTTAGGAAAAAAAGAGGTTGTCTTTAATTTAGAGAGAGACAAGAAACAGCTGGAAAAGCAGATAGAAGATATGCAAAAACAGCTTGAAAAATCACAGGACTCAAAAAAGATAATTGAATCTCTTAATGTATTGAAAGAGGAAATAATAAAGCTGAGAGATTCAGAGTCTTTAAAGGAAAATGAGCTGAAGGAAATCGAGCTGAAAATAAGGGAGAAGCAGAAATTAGAGCAGGAAATTGAGACATCAAAGATGAAAATTCAGTTAAAAAACGGGCTTGTCTTAGATTTAGGAAAAGAAAAAAATTCCATTATGAGCCAGATAGAAGAGTTTCAAAAAATAAAATTCAATCCTGAAGAGATAGAGCGGGCTGAAAATGATATAATCCTTGCTGAAAAAGATAAAGAAGAAAAGAATAAGACTTATCTCAACATCCTTTCTAAGATAAATGCATTTAATTCAAAGATTGATGAACTCAAAAAATCAAAAAGTGACATTTCCAAGCTTGTAAATTGCCCAACTTGCTTTCAGAATGTGCCAGAAGATTATAAGGCTAATGTCCTAAGGAAGTTTGAAGAAGATATTCTTCATTCAAAAAAAGAATATATTTTATTAAATTCAGAAAAAGATTCTTTGCTTCAAGAAATCGAATTGATAAAGCAAAAAATTACAGAGCTGAAAAAAAGCCTGGATGATAAAAGGCTTTTGAAGATGAAGCTTGAAAATGCCCGGGAAAAAGAAAAAAGAGCTGAAGAGTTGGATAAGCAGAAAGCAGCTGCTGAGCAGGATATTTCATTATTAATAAAAAGCATGGAAAATTTTCAGAGGCTGATTTTTCCGCTTAAAGAATGCAGTGCGATTTATGAGCAGAAAAAGAAAGAACATCAGACATTAATTAATCTGGAAAGAGAAAAAGAAAGAGCAGTAATTGATAATCAGCGAGAACTTGACAGGCAGGCAGGCCAGAAAGACAGCATAAAGGAAAGAGAAGCAAGGCTTTTAGATTTAGATGCTAAAAAATTTGCTGCAGAAAAAGATATTATAATGCTGGAAAAGCAAATTTCAATATTAAAAGAATCTTATTATCTTCTTAAAAAATTTGATTCTATATATGAGCAGAGAAAAAAAGAGCTTGAAGAAAGCTTTAAGCAGGAAAAAAACAAAGAAATTGAGCTGGCATCCACAGAAAAAGAAAAAGAATTTACTTTAAAGCTAATAGAAGAAGTAAATTTAAGCATCCTAAAAAAAGAAGAAATAAAAAAGAAATTATTAGAATTAGGAGAGCTTGAAGACTGGCTTTCATCTTCATTTTTAAGCATAATCAGCTTTACAGAGAGGAATATTATGCTTAAATTGAGAGAAGAATTTTCAAAGCTATTTAACGAATGGTTTAATATTCTTGTTCCAGAGATTTTTGCTGTTCACTTAGATGAAGATTTTACCCCAATAATAGAACAGCAAGGATTCCAGCTGGAATACAGCTTTTTATCAGGAGGAGAAAGAACAGCAATAGCATTGGCATACAGGCTTGCTTTAAATCAAGTTATAAATTCCTTGATGTCTCGCATTAAGACACATGATTTAGTTGTTTTAGATGAGCCAACAGAGGGCTTTTCAGAACAGCAGTTAGATAAGATGCGAGATGTCCTCTCACAGCTGAAAGTCAAGCAACTAATAATAGTCTCCCATGAATCAAAAATAGAAAGTTTTGTAGAAAATATAATTAAATTTAAAAAAATTGATGGGGTTACAAGAGTTGGGGGATGAAAGAAGTTTTAATTTCAGAGGATTTCATGGTAATATAAAATCTGCAAATGCTATTATAAAGGGATTTGAAATATATTATAATTTCATCAAGAAGCATGAAGCATTAAAAGGTAAAACTCCATCAGAATTGGCTATTACTTCTTTAAAATTTCAGACTGCTAATAGGTGGTTGGAATTAATAAATAAAAGTTAAACTATTGTTTTTTAGAAGTTGGCATCCTTTCTGCCATAAAATCAACATGACTATCAAATGCATCAGGTTTTGCTTGATAAACAACTAATGCCAAACTTAGTCACTTGCCTTTTAACAAATCCTTCAATCTCGGTTATATCAAAGGACGCTAAAAATTGAGCAATTGTGCGCCTTTGATAGATAGGATTTGACAATAAAACTGCTCAATTATTATTGTCAAAGACTATAGAATAAGCTTACTTTTATAATTTATATCTACTTTCTTCATAGGATATACTTAGTATATCCAATATATAAACCTATCGTCTATGCTTTATATTTACATTGATTAAACTAAGCAAGAGTAACTACTCTGTAGATACAACATAAACGAAAGATTTATAAACCTCATTTTTCTATAAAAAGCATGGTAGAAAAAATACAAGACATAATGCCAACAGGAATAGAATCTCATGTTTGGGTTGGTCCTTATGATGAATCGAAAAAGCAGATGGAATCAGAGGGATTCCCAGAAATAGATTTAGCGAAAAACGCAAGATTAAGGATACAGCAAGGCGCAGGAAGTTTTGTTTCTAGAAATGGAAACTGGACAAGCGCAGATTTTTTAATTCTTCCAAACACAAAGCCAAGACTAACAAGAAGTTCTATTATTTCAGCATTCCCTGTTCAGGCTACTCAAGCCAGCAGGACAGGAGAGTTTTACATTGATACTCCTGAATTGAAAGAAGCATTTGAAAGAGCTTTAGAAGATTCTATTGAAATTAATATTGATGCAATATCCACAAAGAGATTTAGAAAAGGCAAAATTGCATCCTATGCTTTTGGAACAACTTACGGAAAAAATCCGGATAAAGACCGGGAAGATGCAGGGCTTTATGGAGATTTCTTAGCAAAAGCAAATGTTTCTGAAATGCCTATTGGTCTTCCAAATGCAGAAACAAGACCATTTGCAAGAAAACTGTGGTTCAGGGAGCTTGACGACAGGTCTGAGCTCTTTGCTAATAGGGACTTATACCTCGACTACGACAGGGTGCGCGGGGTACGTGAAGTAAGCGCCGAAGGCGCTTCGGCGCCAAAATTTAGCGAAACTGAACAAAAAGGAATATCTTACACTGCTCGGGAAGTAGAGAAATATTTAAGCGTTCTTCAGGGAGTTAGAAATGGAAACTTAGCTCCTGCAGAACTTGAAACCTTAATTACATCTTTTAAAAAGTAATAATTTATAAACTGCTTTTCTAATTATTTTTGTCCTGACATATGGAAGCTTTTAGCTGATGAAGTAAATAAGGACTACATGCCAATTTACTAGGGCATATTTGACTTTATTTTAAGCCATAAAATTCAAGAGTTCCTCACATAATTTTCTATCTTTTACTTTCTTATGCTTTTCAGATAAATATCTTTCAAGTATTTGCTGATAACAATTTATTTTTATCTCGCCTAGAAAACCTAGGCAAATTTCTTTAGTTCTCTCGTCGGTAAATTTGTGTGCAACCACAAATTTAGTTATACTGTCTACCGCATTCAAATCAAAGTTCCAATCTTTTCTAACCTTAACATATTTTTCATCATAATGAATATTGCCTATCAAGATTGGAGATATTTTATTTACTGGATTTTAAAAAAAGACTATACTTTTTTATCCACTGGCTTATTGTCCTTCTTGTGACAGATACATTTTCATGCTGATTCAAATAATTTTTAATTTGGAATAATGACAATCCTTCATTATGCAAATGAATTGCCTTGGCAATTATTTTTTTATTGTTCCTCATCCTTTCAAATCCATCTTTTTTTATAAAGATAGATTTGCATTTGTTGCATAAAAATCTTTGTTTTGCACCAGATTTATTGTATCTCTTGCCCCTTTTTACAACATCCCAACTTTTACATTTTGGACATATCATTTAATCACCTCCTTAAAAAAGGAGGATAAATGACTATTTAATCATATCCCTCTTAGTATACAGTATCAGGCATACAAAAGATTTATAAATCCCTCATAATATACTATTTTATCATATATTCTTAATAGATTAAGAGCATTCTGTAAAGATGGACGAAGAAATAAAAAACTCAATTTTGAAAACAGGCACTAGTATAGTTGGGCTGGTTTGCAAAGACGGAATTATTATGGCTGCTGACAGGCAAGTCACAGGAGGAGGTAGCATAGTAATGGATAAGAATTATCAGAAACTTTTTCAGATTAATAATTATTTAGTTGCCTCTTATACAGGGGGAGTCTCTGATGCCCAATTATTAAATAAAGTAGTTGCTGCAGAATTAAAACTTAAAGAATTAAAATCAAAAGCAAGGCCAACAGTAAAAGAATCAGCAAATCTTTTTGCAATGCTTACTTTTAGAAATATCCGCCAGCCAACAATGATTCCATCAATTGTCGGAACATTAATTGCAGGATTTGATGAAACAGGAGAAACCTCTTTATTTTCAATAGACCCTGCTGGCGGGATATATCAAGTTAAAGAATATGATGCTAATTTTGGCTCAGGAATGCCTTATTTACTCGGATTTTTAGAAAGACAATATAAAAAAGATATGCTTATCAAAGATGGTATAAATCTTGCAATAGAGGCTTTGAAATCTTCAACACAAAGAGATGTTGGCTCGGGCTACGGAATTGATGTCTTCACAATTACAAGCGCAGGAATCAATCATGTAGTCAAGCAGAGAATAGAATCAACTTTTAAAGACGAAAAGTAATAATCACATAGAACAAAGAGTTTTTGTTTCTAAAAATATAAAACAAATGATAAATGAAAATAAATTAGACTTATCGCTGATGCTCAAAATATAATGACAGACATACTAAAGAGTATACAATCAGAATTGCCAAAATCAATAACAGACGCATGTTTTGAAGGCGCAAACATAGTTCTATACACATCTGATGCAAATTTCTTCAGAGAAGGAGAAAGCCAGATTAAGCAAGTTGTTGATAAAATAAAGAAGCGCATTGAGCTAAGAGCAGACATGTCTATATTAGAAGAGCAGGAAAAAGCAGAAAAAATAATTAGAAGTATAATTTCAGAAGAAGCAGGAATAACAAAAATAATTTTTGATGTGCAAAGAAGCATTGTTATAATAGAAGCAAAAAAGCCGGGAATGGTAATAGGAAAATCAGGAAGCAATCTGCAGGAAATTAAAAATAAGATTTTATGGCTTCCAAATGTGCAAAGATCTCCTATAATTGAAAGTAAGATTACAGAAAATATCCGTGAAGTTCTATATGCAAATAATGATTCCCGCAGGAAGTTCCTTAATTCAATAGGAAAAAGAATCTACAAAGAATGGAGCCCTGAAAAAGTTGATGAGTGGATTAGATTGACTTTTTTAGGAGGAGGAAGGCAAGTTGGAAGAAGCTGCCTGCTTTTGCAGACTCCAGAGTCTAAGATTCTGCTAGACTGTGGGATAGATGTTGCTTCTTCTGGAGCTGAAAAATTCCCTTATTTTGATATTCCTGAGTTTGATATTAATAATCTGGATGCAGTAATAATTTCTCATGCGCATCTTGATCACGTAGGGCTTCTGCCTTACTTATATAAAATGGGTTATACTGGACCTTGCTATATGACTACCCCTACTAGAGATATTGCTTCTCTTCTTGCTCTAGATTTTATTGGAGTTGCATACAAAAAAGCTGATACACCTTTATTTGCATCATCAGATATAAAAGAAATGGTTAAACACTCTATATGCTTAAATTATAATGAAGTTACAGATGTAACACCAGATATTAGAATTACTTTTTATAATTCTGGGCACGCTCTTGGTGCAGCAATGGTTCATATTAATATTGGAAATGGTCTGCATAATCTTCTTTACACAGCTGACATGAAATTTGGAAAAACCCGCCTGTTAGAGCCAGCAGATACTATTTTTCCCCGCTTAGAATCTGTTATTATTGAAGCTACATATGGCGGAAAAGATAATGTTCTTCCTCCAAGGCAAGAAGCAGAAAAGCAAATGATAGACTTAATAAAAAAAACAATAGAAAGAAAAGGAAAAGTTCTAGTCCCAGAATTAGGATTAGGAAGAGCTCAAGAAACAATGCTTATAATAGAAGACGCAATAAAATCAGGAGAGCTTCCTAATATCCCTGTTTATATTGATGGTATGATATGGGATATTAATGCGATTCATACTGCTTATCCTGACTTCTTATCTTCATATGTCAGAAGCCAAATTTTTCAGGATAAAAATCCTTTTGTTTCTGAAATATTCAAGAGAGTTGGCTCTCAGACAGAGCGAAAACAAGTAGTAGAAGGCGGTCCTTGTGTCGTTCTTGCAACATCAGGAATGCTAGTTGGCGGAGCATCAGTAGAATATTTTAAAGAATTTGCATCAAATAAAAAAAATCTTATCTGTTTTGTTTGTTATCAAGGCGTAGGCTCTTTGGGCAGGCAGGTTCAAGAAGGGTTAAAAGAAACAAGAATGATTGTAGATGGAAAAGAAGAAATTGTAGAAATTAATTTAGAAGTTGAGACAATTGAAGGATTATCAGCTCACTCTGGCAGAAATCAGCTTCTTGCTTTCATAAATAAATGCCAGCCAAAGCCAAAAAAAGTCATAGTAAATCATGGAGAAGCTTCTCGCTGCTTAGATTTAGCTTCAACAATATACAAGCTTAATAGAATTGAAACTTTATGTCCTAAAAATCTGGAGACTGTAAGAATTAGGTAATTTATGGCTCAAGAAACTCTTATCTTTCCTTCAAATTCAGCAGCTTCTATTATATAGTCTGCAATAGTATTATAAATTCTTATCATGCAAATGCCAAATTCACAGTTCATACCTCTCCGCTTATATTCTTCTCTAGAAAAATAAGCCCAGGAATTTATTTGGCATTGTGCTAAACCTAATGCTGTTAAATAATCTCTATTATAATACGCATCGCTTATTGAATTAAGATTTATGCTTATCCTCTTTGCAAAATAATCAACTTCTTTTTTATATTCCTTAATAAGAGACATTAATTGATTTAAGAACATGTCCTCTAAAAGAATATCTAGCCCCCCCTTCCAATTATCATCTTGCTTAAATTTTCTCCCAGAAATATCTCTTTCTTTCTCACTTCTTAATTTATCAAACTGGTTAGGGGGAAGCCAGCCATCATAACCTGACTCTGTCATCTCTACCATTATTATATAGAGCTTTCTAGTTAATAAATTTATATAGAAGTCACACAAAACTTTAAATATGCTGCTGATATTATTAAGATATGAAGAAAGGTTTATGGATTATCATTTTTATAATATTAATTTTGGCGGTTGTATTAATTTATACAATTTATCCTGCTAAAAAAATTATAGAGCCAGATTATCTAAAATTAATATCTGATTTTAAAAACGAAGTTTGCCATAGCAACACAACAAATTTTTCAATAAGCCAATGTACTTATAATGGGAAAATTGTTTATTCACTTAGTTATGATTATATAGCTAATCAAATATGTGCAGATGAATTTGAAGGTCCTGTATACTCTGAAGATGGAGCAATCTTCTGTTGGATAAGCGGAGGCATAACTGGAATGGGAAGCAATACCTGCCCTAATTTTAAAGAGCAGAAAATAAATTGTCATAATGTTTTTAGTGAATAATAAGTTTAAAAGTATAACAAAAGACATTAATTTTTTTTACCATTTCTTTGTCTTTTGCTATCTGTCAGAAATCTTCTATGGATTTCTGAACACATCGAAAATTCTTCTGGAATTTTCTTAGTATCAAAGGCGCAAACTTGGTAAATTAAGAACGTCCTTTGCTATAGTTATTAAATAAAAATTAAATCTACACTGCCTTTAACTTATACCTCACATCTCTAATTATATTTAAATAGCCATCTTAATTAACTTGCATACAAAAGAAGATGCAAAAAAGAAAATGAAACACAATCTCAAATTAACTCTGATTTTAATTAGTATGTTTATTATTACCCAGTTTATAGGTTTGGGTATGATACATATTTATAATTCTTCGCAGGAAGTAGAAGTCTTAAATCAGACTACAGGGCAATTAGAAAATATAACTATAACTCCGCAAATACCTTATGGTTTGCAGCCGCCTGAAATTGAAGCAGCTTCAGCTTTATGGAGTATTTCAATTTCAATGGTAATTGCAATACTTTTAGTCTTGCTTCTTATGACAATAAAGGCTAATTTATTTTTAAGGCTTTGGTTTTTTGTTGTTGCAACAATAGCAATAGCAATAAGCATAAATGGAATTTTTATTATTACAAAACTGCCATTGCAATATCAAGCTATTATTGCTTTAATAATTGCTTTGCCTTTAGCTTTCTTTAAAGTCTTCAAGCAAAATCTTATTATTCATAATTTAACAGAGCTGATTATCTATCCGGGAATTGCTGCAATTTTAGTCCCAATATTCAGCATATGGACTGTAATTATTTTTCTCATTCTGATATCAGTTTATGATATTTATGCTGTTTGGCATGCTAAATTTATGCAGAAAATGGCAAAATTCCAGATTAATGAGCTTAAAGTCTTCTCAGGATTTTTTGTTCCTTATATAAGGCCAGAGGATCGCAGGTTTCTGAACAAAAAAGGAAAAGGAAAAAAGATAAAAGTCAGCCTGGCAATTTTAGGAGGAGGAGATATTGCACTTCCAATCTTAGCAGCAGGAGTAGTCTTGCTTTCCCAAGGATTTTTAGCAGCAATAACAGTTTCCTTGTTTGCAACTCTTGCTTTATTATACTTATTTTTATTTTCTAAGAAAGGAAAATACTATCCTGCCATGCCATTTATAACAACAGGAATATTTATTGGTATGCTGGTTGCTTATCTTGTTCTGCCTTTGTTTTAATTAGCTTTTAGCTTTCTTTGGCTCTGATATCCTTCAATAGCTCTATGAATTCCTGTTATTACTCTTCCAACAAGTTCATAAACAGCAAAAAATGATTTATCAATATCTAGACTATATTTTCTTTCAGCTGAAACTCTTTCTACTTTTTTGCTTATTCTAGATATTTCCCGCATATTCATCCAATAAGGAATTATATCAATATAATTTAATAGGAAATCATGGCCTATTGGAAAAGTATCTCCATTTAAAGAAGGTCTTGGCATAGCATTAGGGTCAATAAATCTTCTTCCATCTTGTATCTTATCCACCCCAATAATCAAGCAAGGTAGTTCCATTAATTTTACTTTTCCATCTTTTATTTCTAAACTAGATGAATGTCCTAAAGCCACATAAATACTATTCCATAATTTTTCATAAAATTCTTCATTACTCAACTTTTTTTGTTCCTCTCCTACAGCAAAATAATGTCCGAACATAAATTGTCTCTCTTGTAATATTGCTCTTAAATTATAATGTTTGCAACCATGTACCCCAAAATCAGGAGAAACCTTTAATGCTTCTACAATACTTTTCCACCTTTTAACTTTAACATCACTCATCTTAATAAATCAAAGCCACAGTCACATATTTAACATCAGAAAAATAAACTTTTCCGTCTGTTTCTTGATTATTATCTCCTTTAGTTATAAAATACCAGCCATTTGCATCTTTTCCTTTATCAATAACTCTATGGACAATTAATAAATTGCCCTGCTGAAAGCTGATTATATCTCCTATATTTATCTGTTCAGGATTTTCTGGTTTTATCTTAATTCCATTAGCATTTTCTCCTAAAGTGGGCAGCATGCTTCCTGTATCTGCATACTCAGAGATAACAGCATCTTTAATATTAATTATAACTTTATCTTCTAAAATCTGAATTTTATCTTGAGAAATCCAGTTTCCTGGCTGTTCTTTTGTTCCTGAAAAGCCCAAAAGAAAAGGGTTTTCTTTATCAATATAAAAAGGCAGAGCAAAATTTGCCAAGAACCCAGTTAAGAAAGCTAAGGCTATTGCACAAGCAATTAATATTTTTATTCTTATTTCCATACTTATTCTCCAGAAGCAAGATATTTAAATCTTTTGCTTTGTCTTAATTGATAAGTGACAACAAAACCAAAAGATTTATAAACCCATTTCTCTCAGCTAGAGTAGTAACGAGCAACTTCATCAGAGTAAATAAAAGCTCATAAATGATGGGGTTGCGAGAAATTTTATAAGACAAAATGAAAGCAATATTACGCCCAAGATTAAGAAGTTTAGATTTAGTAGAAGCTCAAAAAGTAGAAGATGTTTTAGTTCTAGCAGGAGTAGATGAATCTCGAATAAAAATGCAACCCACATCTCAGAATGCCTTGGGGGATTATAATGAAAAAAGCAGAGGCGAGGGACCTTATCTATATGTTGAAGCAGAAGTCAGAGATCCTCAGCAATTTTATAAGGTTGCTCTGACTGTGATGGAGCATTCAATATTGGATTCTATCCCACCAGTGGATGTAACTCTCCTATATCTTGTAATGCCGATTAAAATTCCGGGAGAAACAAAATGAACTTCAAACCAGAATTAGTAAAGAAAATTAAGGATTATTTTTCTTTAAATATTTATGAAACTAAAGTATGGCTCGCATTGATTAGCAAAGGAGTTGCATCAGCAGGAGAAATAGCTGAGATTTCAGAAGTTCCAAGAAGCAGAACTTATGATGTTCTTGAATCTCTTGAAAAAATGGGGTTTGCTCTGGCAAAAATAGGAAAACCAGTAAAATATATGGCTGTAAAGCCAACTCAAGTTATTGAAAAGCTGAAAAACCAGACTATGTATGATGCTAAAGAAAAAATAGAACAGCTTGCTAATTTAAAGACTACTCAAGAATATACTGAGCTTGAAACTCTTCATAGAGACAGAATAGCTCCTATTAATCAAAGCGAAATGTCAGGAGCAATAAGAGGAAAGAATAATATATTCTCGCATATTAGAGAAATTTTAGAAAATTCTGAAAAAAGTGCAATAATTTGCACATCAGCATTAGATTTAGAAAATAAGTCAAGAATCTTTATGCCAGTCTTCGAAAGGCTCAAGAAAGCAGATATTAATATTAAAATAGTTTTATCTGGAACAGATGAAGATTTTAAAAGAGTTTCAAGAAAATTTGATATAAAAGCAAAAAAAGTTGATATAAAAGCAAGATTTTTTATAGCAGATGAAAATCAGGTTTTATTTATGCTTTCAAGTCAGTTACAAGATGAAGAAGAGCTTGGAATCTGGATAAATTCAGATTTCTTCGGTTCTTCTTTAGCTTCTATGTTTGATTTAGCTTTTAAGGCTGCTAAATAAATTTATAAATCAAAAACACAAATGGAACCCCACACTAAAGTGTGGGGTTCCATTTGTGTTTAGGATGCTCAGAGATTAAAACCTGTAAAGTTACTACCCCACCCTAAAGGATGGGGTTTTAATCTCTGACATAAAAAATAAGGATAAAATGGCAAAACAAAGAATAATAAAAGCAAGAGAAGATGAAACTCCTAAAGAGACAGCAAGAAGGCTTGCACATCTTCCAAAATCAATAAGGGAAAAATTGATTTTAATGGGGGGCGAGCCTATTGATTTTGCTGCTGATAGTTCAGGATGTATCTTAACTCATCTAACAAATCAGCGTGAAGAAGGCTTATATAATCCAGAAGAATATCAAGTCAGTGGTAGTTATATAACTAGTGCAGTTCATAGATTCTAATAAATAATAACAAGAAAATGCCAGACCAAAATCGAGCCAGACCTCAAAAAAATGCTGAAGAATATAAATCAAAAAGCCCTGTGGGTGCTCCTAATGAAGTTTTTCCAAGCGAATTAAAAAAGATGCAATATGAAACTTTATATACACAAGGAACAATTTGTGTTAATGGTGGATTAGAACCTCTTTTAATCTAAATATTTTATTTCAGCTTTAAACCAGTAATACCCATACTCTTTATACTAATCTTATTTTTCTCTATATATCTTTTCAAGAATCCTTGAAAATTAAAGCTTATTTTTTCTCTTGCAAAACTTCTTCCTTGCTTAATAAAAACAGATTTATGAGCTGATTTAAATTTAGTTAAATTCAAAAGATGGCAGATAGGAGGTCCTGATATAATCCTATCTTGTTTTTTCTTTATTATTAAATATAAGAAAGCTGCCTGCGCATCATTATACTCAAAATACTTGCTCTTAATTTCAAAATACTTGCTTGCTTCATTTTCCAATAATTTTGCGAACTTCAAAAGCTTGCTTCCAGCAATATCTCCTGCCTGCTTATTTGTTTTTATTTCCAGCATTGCAAATTCTCCTTTAATCTTTCTAAAACTCTTTTCATCAAATTCCTTTTTCTCAAAAAATTTCTCACTGGGCTTTTCAAGAAATTTTATACAAGTTTCTTTAAACTTAATAAAAGTTTCCTGGGATAAAGCTGCTAAGGCATTTCTTGATTTATATGTAGGATCTACAAGAATTATTGGGCTTTGGAGTTTAGCTTCATTTAAATTTTCAAGTATTTCTTGTTTATTTTTATAAAATTTCTCAGGATCTAATATAATTCTATCCTTGCTTTTTGCTGCAGCTTTTACTAATTGCAGGAATCCTTTATAATAGCAAACTAAAAGCTCAACAGCATATCCTGATAATCCTCTTATATAACTTTCTGCGCCATAAACATTTTGTGAATAACAAAAAGCCTTTGCTAGCCTTATTTCATCTCCAAGTTTATTTTTTTTCACACAATTTTTTACATAGCTGACATGAAAAGGAGATAAATCAGTTATATTTTTAGCTTTTTCAGCCGCATTGATCCTTAATATTGGAATTATTTCCCAGGAAACTTTTCCTTTATTTAACTTAAAATAATCTCTTGAACCATGAATTCTCTCAGCTTTATTTCCCAAAATTACTGCAATAGTGTCAGAAATACTCTTATTATCATGCTGGAAGCGTACATAAATATCAATATCATATTTATCTTTTTTAATTATAGTTTCTTTAGCAAAACTTCCTCCAAGAAAAATATCTGCCTTAATGTTTTTCTTTTTTATTTTATTTTTCAGGAAGTTTATAATTTTTTTTGTCTCTTCCTCAAGAATTCCCTGGATTTCCTTATCAGGCTTAATTTTTTCTATCTGCTCTTTTACAACATCTTTTATTTTGCTATTCATAAAAACTATAAAGAAATATGCTTTTTATATATGATGTTTTTGCTAATATAAAATATCTTTATTAATAATATTCATTAGAAGATAACTCTTTTGCTATAATGTAAATTTGGGGCATACAATTAATGCTAAAAATAAAAGTTATTAATTGGGAGCAAGAGAAGTTATAGAGATATTAATGTGATTATTAGTTTGAAAGTGTAATTAATAATATTCATTATAAATTATAAATAAATGGATTATAGCAAAGAAAATACTAATAATAAAATTTATAATTAAATATAATAAAAGACATTTTTTACCATTTCTTTGTCTTTTGCTGTCTAGAAGAGGCGCAAACTTGGTAAATTAAGAGCGCCCTTTGCTATAGTTATCAAATTTTTTCATCTTAAATTTCCATAAAATTTAATGAGGCAAAAATTATCAAACTAAAAAGAAATCCCCATCTTTCAAGATGGGGTCGTAGCTATTTAGCGAAGAGAGATAAATATTTATTCTATAAATGATTATGAATTCAATGAGCTAGTTAAAA
>Ga0209542_10001991_pt1 | contig 46750 bp, 30 predicted proteins | sample RifCSPhighO2_01_FD_184028 | JGI IMG/M metagenome (GOLD analysis project Ga0209542, IMG submission 184028) | Soil microbial communities from Rifle, Colorado - Rifle CSP2_plank highO2_0.1 (SPAdes) (version 2) | ecosystem: Environmental > Terrestrial > Deep subsurface > Rock core/Sediment ...
GATGCAATTATTACCAAATGGGATGAAACAAGTACGCTTCGCGGATATCGCCTGATTGTTGAAAATGATGATGCAGATACTACCGGAAACTTCCAGATTGATATATATGATGAGTCCGCAGATCAAACGATTTTTGCCACCGGCGCAAACGACACAGTGTCTACTAATACCTGGTACCATATTGCTTTTACTTTTAATGGTGGTGTGGCAGGCGCTGCCGGAGATTTGAAACTTTATACCAATGGTATACTGACTAACGAAAACTCTGCCAACACTAGCTTTTTAGGGCTTGAGGATGTGGCAGTTGATTTTAGCATTGCCGACTATGATGTAACCGACGCAGTTGCCAATAACACCGCATTCACCGGTATTACAGATGAAATTCGTGTTTATAACTACATTCGCACTTCCCAACAAATCGTTGAAGACATGAATGCCGGGCACCCTGCAGGCGGCTCCCCTATTGGTTCACAGGTAATTGACTGGCATTTTGATGAAAACGCCGGCACCACTGCCTATAACTCAGTTGAAAGTGGTACAAACGGCACACTCAACAGCATTACTACTCCGGCAACAGCCACCTCCGGCTGGACTGAAAGCGGTAAATATAATGGTGGAATTCTCTTTGATGGCTCAAACGATAAAGTAGTGATCGTAACTGCATCAGATGCTAATGTGGACTTTAATGGTTCTGAACCTTTCTCTCTCTCAGCATGGATATACTCCACTACTGTACCACCTACAACTACTGATGAAGATTTGATAATTGGCAAATGGGATGAAACCAGCTCTTTACGACAATATCGAATGTTTTTGGAAAACGATGATACTGATTCAACCGGGCATATAAGAGTTGAGGTCATGGATGAGTCTACTGCAGGCAACGAGATACTTTCTGCTGTTTCAGCTAACGACTCGATCACCCAAAACACCTGGTACCATGTTGTAATGACATTTAATGGAACGGTGACTGGAGCAGCAGATAGCCTGAAAGTATACATTGATGGAACCCAAAGAGGCACAAACTCGGCTAACGCCAGTTTCCTGGGGATTGAAGAATTAGGCTCAGACTTCACAGTTGGGGATTACGATGCCACAGACTCTGATGGCGACTTGGATGCATTCACCGGCACCATAGATGAAGTGCAGGTTTATTCCGGCGAACTCACTTCTGACCAGGTAAAAATTGTCTACGCTGCTAATTCAGCCTCGAATTTTGGTGTGGGAACTGATGAAAAAGCAACAACTTATGGCGGCCCGGGTGGCAACCCGCCCATCCGCTACTACTCATTCGATGAAAACAAAGACAACAGTTGCACTGGTGGTGAGGATGCTTGCGACAGAAGTGGCAATGATTATGATGGCACCTTCAATGGTAATGCTACATTTGCTCCAGGTAAGTATGGCAGCGCGGTTACTCTTGATAACAATGGGGATTATGTAGATATGGGCGTCACTTTCCCTACCACCACTACTGCCTTCACTGTTTCTGCTTGGATTTACCCCACTAGCCTTACCGGTGGGAATGAAATCATTTGTAATAGCGGTTCTGCCTATTTCTGTCTCTACCTTAGTGGTAACCAGCTACGCTTTTGTGCAGACGGAACTATATGTACGGCAGAAGCATTTACCAACTCTTCAATATTCACGCTTAACCAATGGCAACACATCGTAATGACATATAACGGATCAAATGCGTATACATTTTATGTAAATGGGATTAATCAGACAAGTGACTCTACAACTGGCGCACGAAGCGAAGCAACTCAAGGATCCCTGTATATCGGAGCAGATGTCACTGGCAGTAGCTGGTTTGGAGGCAAGGTGGATGAGGTCAAGTGGTATGACTATGTTTTATCCAGTACCCAAATCCAGTATGAATACAACCGTGGTGAACCTGTGGCTCACTGGAAGTTTGATGAGTGTACAGGTGGTACTGCGTATGATAACTCTAAAAATGCAAATGGTGCTGCAGGCGGTAAAGACGGAACCCTCTCGGGTGCAACTGCACCCAATACTGGTAACGGCGATTGCACAACCGTAGACACAGCCACCAAGTGGTACAACGGTGCAACCGGCAAAAGAAATGCCAGTTTGGACTTTGATGATGTGGATGACATTGTGACTGTAACGGATAATAGTGTACTTGATCTGACTTCCGGGCTCTCCATCTCTGCCTGGGTAAAGACCTCGGCTGATGAGGCAGATAATGTGGTTGTTAGCAAAGGTACTTCATATGAAATGGGGGCGGATGCAAGTGGAAATCTATATTGGGATGGGGTTGGTGCCCAGGCAGATGATGGCAGTGCAAAAGTAACTAGTGGAACCTGGCACCATATTGTGGTTACCAATGACGATACTACTGTGACTTACTATGTAGATGGAGCTTCCACTGGCACCGATGCAGCCGGCATTGATACGGACAACGCAACCAATTTAATTATTGGTGGAGACGGCACCAATTTCTTTGATGGTCTAATCGATGACGTGAGAATTTTCAACTACGCCCTCTCGGCTAAACAAATATTAAATATTATGAATGATGGCGCCTACAGATGGGGCCCGGCTGAAGGGAGCCCTTGAGCAAGATGTCATTCCCGCGTAGGCGGGAATCTATACAAATAAAAATGAATATAAAAATACAAAACAATAAGGCAGGTTATGAGTATCTTTTGGCATACAAAATAACAGTGCCGATATACGACTATACTGTAGAATTCTGCAAGCGGTGGATTGACTATAAATCGCGTACTAAAGATCAAATGGAGCAAGCTGCCAGAAGCGGCATGGTAAATATTGCCGAAGGCCACCAGCAAAAAAGCCTAGCCAGCTATATAAAACTAGTTGGAGTCGCTGCCGGCAGCCAGGAAGAACTACTCAAAGACTACCAGGCATTTGCCAGGCAACAGCGGCTTCCCATTTGGGAAAAAGACAGGATAGTAAGGGAAGTAAGAGAACTAGGGGAAGTGTGGGATATCATCAAAAAATCCCCCACCCTCCCTAACTCCCCTGACTTCCCCTCCCTCCCCAAAAATCCTGAGGTAGCGGTGAACCTGATGATCACCCAGGTAAACCAAGCCTGCTATCTGCTCCACCGGCTGGAAACTGCACTAGAGCAAAAGCACACCCGCGAAGGCGGATATACTGAGCAGCTACTTAAAAAAAGACTGGAATACAAATCTAGATATGGCTAAAAAAACACCATTTTTTATTAGTCTTATTCGTCATATACGTCTTAGGACTTGGATCGCCACTGGAATTATAGTGATCCTTGCCCCGCTTGCCTTTGCCATGGTCTACGGCGTCTTCGGCGCCCTTGGCGGCAGCAATGTAAATCCAGTTGCTGTCTGGCATTTTGACGAAGGAGTAGCTAATACTTGTACCAATGGTACTGATGATGCGTGTGATTCATCGGGTAATGGCAATGATGGAGCATTTGGAGCCACCACTGCAGCACCAACTATTCAGACAGAAGATAAGTGTGTGAGTGGGAAGTGTTTGTACTTTGATGGGAGTAACGATACGGTAACAGTGGCGAATACGGTTACAGGAGTACAGAGTGTGAGTTTTTTTGTAAAAGTAATGTCCACTTCAACTACACAAGAGATACTTGATTTAAATGCCACTGACTACTTCACTTCAGTCTCTGGAACAGTAACAGTAAATGGCTTTGGTACAGACACTATATATGTAGACGGTATGGCGGGTTCGACTTCACTCACCGCGAATCGCTGGCACCATGTGGCAATTACCAGTACCACCGGTTTTTCTGGTTCGGCAATTACGATAGGCAACGTATCAACCAATTTTGGTAATGAGTTTCTGGATGAAATAAAACTCTTTGATTCAGCTCTCACTGCAGCCCAAATCAAAGCCGAATTTGCAGGAGGGGCAGCTGTCCTGGGTACTCAAGACACCGATTTTCTTACACTCGGTCTGGTAAGTTACTGGCCCATGGATGAGCGCACAGAAAACACCTGCACAGGAAGTGTAAATGATTTTTGTGATAAATCAGGCAGCGGTGAAGATCTCTCTATGCCAAGTACTACAGATTTTTCAGCCAGTGCAAAATTTGGGTTTGGACTTAGCCTGGATGGGATAAACAATGACGATTATGCAGCTGATACAGCGTACGGCAAAATATCAGCAACAAAGAGATGGACGGTGTCTGCCTGGCTCAACACAACAGATACACAAGCGTATTTAGTTGATTCCAGAACTTCTAACCAGAATGGAATTGGTATTTACACGGACGGAGCTAATACTCTAAAGATTTTTGTAGACCACAGCGGGACACTGGATAAAGATTATTCTTATACGTATGCAGCCATTGACGACGGCGTATGGAACCATATAGTGTTAACCCGCAACGCTGATAATTCCGTAACTTTATATATTAATGGTGTAGCCCAAACACCAAGTACTACCACTACGGACAATGATATTTCCGTCAGCTCTGATACCTGGAGTTCAATTACAATCGGAGCCAGGCATTCGATAGACGGAACATATAACTTGGCAGGTGAAGTTGACGATTTCAGAATATATAACCGTGTCCTTACCCCTGCCGAAATTAAGTCTCTCTATAGTTGGGCACCTGGACCGGCTAACTATTGGAATTTAGACGATACGGTATCCGGTGACGCACAAACTCTGATTGATCGTTCGGGAACAGGTAGTAATATGACTACAGTTGACGGAGCAAATAATTCTGGAATGGATTGTAAAGTTAGCGGGAAATTTGGTAAGGCCTGCGACTTTGATGGAGTTGATGACTACACAGATGCCGGCAGTATCACCGCCCTCACCAGTACACAGGCTTTTACAATAAATTTCTGGATGAATCCGGAGACTCTCGGCACTAAAGACGGTATTGTTACCCAGTGGGTCAACGATGCTTCCGCCTCAACTGGAAATATAATTGCGATGCGAACTCAAAATGTAGCTTCTGATGAAGCATTTGTTTTTGTGGGAAGCGGTTCGGACGACGGGGCTAATTATATGCAAACCTCAGACCTAGATCTTGTAGTAAATACCTGGCAGCATATAACTCTTGTTTATGATGGTACTGCAACAATTAAATTAAAAATATACAAAAATGGCACTCAGATTACTGCTACTGAAAATGGCACCATCCCAGGCTCATCAAACACAGCTACCAGCCAGACCTTTTCTCTTGCCGAAACAATCGATACTGCCACTCAAAATTATTTTGACGGCAAAATAGATGATGTCAGGATTTACGACTATCCCAGAACCCAACAACAAGTAGTTGAAGACATGTCCGCCAAAGGCGGATCCGCCTTTGGCGGAAACGCCGGGCCAATCGTTCACTGGAATCTTGATGAACAATATGGCACTATTGCAAATGATGCTGTGGGTAATGAAAATGGAACAGTTGATAGCAACTTAACCTGGTCTACTCAAACTAACTGTAAAATAAACGGTTGCCTGCTTTGGAACGCGGCAGATGAGGAGGTTTTGATAATTGATGCCAATGATGCTGATATTAACTTCAATGGAGCGGAAGAGTTCAGTGGTAGCGCTTGGGTCTACATAACAACAATTCCGGCTGCAAATAATCAGGATGCAATCATTGCCAAGTGGGATGGAACCACGGCAAGCGCTGATGCCTACAGACTTGTCGTTGAAAACGACGCCAGTGGAGGTGCAACTGGTAACTTTCAAGTTGATGTAATGGATGCCTCTGCCAGCCAGGTAATCTCTGCCACTGGAGCCGATAACACAGTAAGCGTAAACACCTGGTACCACGTTGCCTGGACGTTCAACGGCGGCCAAGCAGGTGCAGCAGACGACCTTAAACTGTATGTTGATGGAGTATTTGTCGACGGCAATGCCGCCAATGCAAGTTTCCTGGGCCTGGAAGACGTGGCTACTGACTTCACAGTTGGAGAATATGATGCCACAGATACAGAGGCAAATAACACCGCCTTTACCGGCTACATTGATGAGGTAAAGCTATATGCCTCAAAGCTCACCACAGAGCAGGTTAAGATAGACTTCAATGCCGGGGCAAGCACCAATTTCGGAGTGGGCACCAATGAAAAAACAGATGTAGTGGATGGAGCCGGAAGCGCTCCGGTCGGGTACTGGCCTCTGGATGAAAATACCGGCACTTCTACAACGTATGATAAATCAGGAAACGGAAGAGATGGAACACTCACCAGTATCACCGAATCAAGTTGGATGCCTGGAAAGTATGGGAGCGCTTTGAATCTGGATGGCGCTGCTGATTTTGTAGATATTGGCACCGGTCCATCCACAGTAAATACCGTTACTTTCTGGGTCAAACCAACCACAACCACAGAATATTTTGTCAATTTAACCAGTACCACCGATTATATTTGGTCAAATGCAGGAACAGTGACCGCAACTGGCCTTACTTTACCCACAATTTACGTAGATGGTATTCAAACGACAAGTATCACAACTGGTACATGGCACCATGTGGCTGTGGTCGACTCCAGCGCAGAGAACGCAAGCAATCTTGATATTGGCCGGACTCAGGATGCAAATTATCTGGAAGGGGTGGTCGATGAGGTAAAACTTTTTGACTATGCCCTTACTCCAGCCCAGGTAGCTTACGAATTTAATCGTGGGGAACCAGTAGGTTGGTGGAAGTTTGACGAGTGCACCGGCGCAAATGCATATGATTCAGGTTCTGGAGAGAATAACGGCACTATAACTCCGGGGGCTTCAGGTAATACTGCCACCGGAGACTGTAATTCCGGGATATCAACTGAGATGTGGGATGATGGCTCGACGGGGAAATTCAATGGTTCACTCGGATTTGACGGCGCAAATGATTATGTCACCATGGGAGACCCGACAGACGGATCACTTGATATTGATGCGAGTACAAATCTTACTATGTCAGCCTGGATCAAAACCAGCGACACGAGCGGAACTTACCATACTATTATGGAAAAAGGCGGTTTTGCCGCAACCACATTCAGATATTCAATTTTTCAACATAGCGATGGAAGCGTGTATGTGTACATTTCTGATAACTCTACTAATCAGAATTTTGCAAGCCAGAACTTTACTATAACTGATGGAGCCTGGCACCATGTTGCTGGCGTCGTCGACCGCACAAACACCCAGCTAAAAATATATATCGATGGCAAACTCAATAGAAGCGCTACTCTCACCGTTACGGGAACATTCGCCAATAGCCTCAACTTCAACGTCGGTTCCAACGATGCCGGGCCAACTACCTTTCCCTTTAACGGGTTAATTGACGATGTGAGGGTCTATAACTACGTCCTTTCAGCCGACCAGATTAAAAAGGCGATGAATGAAGGTAAAAGTGTGAGGTTTTAGGTTGCAGCTGAATCTTTCAAGGCTAATTCACATATTTAGACAGCAGTACCAATCAATAATTCCCGTATCACTCATAACTTTTGACTGCTATTGTTGCATAAATTAATTATTTTCCTAAATTTTTTTAGCGCAACTTTCCTTAAACTTTTCCTGAAACTAATAAAAACAATCTGCAGAATTGTTTCAGGAAAATAGAGCAATCTATATAAATAGACATCATAGGTCTTTGCGTTAATAAAGAGTTGTTGAAGTAATCTATATATAGTAATTCGGGAATATATCTGCGTTAATAAACTTTACGATATGCCTGATTTTGAGGCGAAACTAGGTGTTAAAAAATTTTAAGACAGTAGTTTTTGAGTTTAACGATTTTTTTACCGTATAGCTTCATTTTTCATGATTTAGTAGAAAACGTCTACTTGTTTCCCATCAGTAACTACTTGAATCGTACTTTGCTTTTGCGTCGTTAACACTTCTCCGTATTTTTGCAGTTGAGTCAAAACTATATCAGCCGGGTGGCCATAGCTATTTTTCCCTACGGAAATGATTGAAAGCCGGGGTGTAAGTTGATTGAGAAAGTTTTGGGTGACTCCGGTCTTTGATCCATGGTGCGGAACTTTTAAAACGTCTACATTTTCCGGTAAATTTTTTGTTACATTATATTTTTCGAATAACTCCTGGACTTGACTGTCTCCGTCACCGGTAAATAAGGCATCAAAGTTACCATACCTCAGATTAAGGTACAAGGAAAAAAAGTTTAAATCTTCATCAGTACGTAACCCTTCTAACCGGTCTTTAATACTATATTGCTCACTTAATTCAGAAACCGGAAATAATTCTTCTAACCATTTTATTTCCGGCCATAAAACGCTGAAGGTTGCGTCCTTAAAATCAATCACATCTCCAACTTTGAGGTAACTGACTGGTATTTTTTTGGCATGGATTGTTTCGGCAAGTTCGTGATATCCTTCAATAGAATGACGTATCGGAGTACTACTAAAGTGTAAAACAGTATATCTTTTTAGTACATCGATCAGCCCTTGCAAATGATCTTTTTGCGGATGAGTGAGTAAGACGAGGTCTATAGTCCGATCATAAAATGGCATGTATTTGCCCAAACATGCAAGTATTTTTCCGTCCGGTCCGCCGTCAATTAACACATCTGCCTGATTTGGTAATCGAATATAGATACCATCCCCTTGCCCGACATCACAGTAGTAAATATGCAGTTTGCCATCCGGAAACTGGAAAATTATTAATACTACCAGACAAAAAACCACAAACAGGCAGTAAGTAATGAAGCTTTTTCTTGTCATTTTAAACTACAAGTTAGACTAACCCTATTTTGTCATTGCGAGGAATCCCGGCGTGGCGGGATGACGCGGCAATCTCGGTGGTAACGGGATTGCTCCTCCGCCAGCTAGCGGATCGCAATGACAGTTTAAACCAGAATTAATTCCATAACTCATGTTACCAGTTGAAACTTGCAAATGGTATTTGTGCGGTAAGTTGTACTACTAGCAAAAGAAAAGAAACCGGCGCATAGGCGAGAAAACCTGCCAGAATCCCGAACGGTTCCCAGATTAAGCCTGCAAGTACGGTGAGAAAGCCGAAAATCATGATTGGACTAATGGTCCAGGCAATTAAAACGTTTGCAACCGGAGCGACTAGTGAAATCCGGTGAAAGTGATACAAAATCAGTGGCGTTGTAAAGAGTTGAGCTGAGAGCGTAGTTTGTAAATTAAACTTGAAATAGTGGAATAATTGGTGCCTAAGACCAGACTTTTTCATTGTTTCTTTGGGACCAAAGAGTAGAATACCTAATGTGGCAGCCACAGAGAGTTGAAATGAACGATCTTCGATAAATTGTGGGTTAACAAATAGCATCATTGAAACAGTAAAAAATAGAGTTAGCAGACTCCATGATTGTTTGCCAAAGTATACGGAAAATAATATCAAAGAGGCCATAATGGCAGCCCGGATAATCGGCGGCTCAAAACCAACAAACCAGACATACATCCCTATTGCCAGTAGAGTTAACAGAATCGAAGTTTTTCTTCCAAAAATTAACAGCACTTCGGAAAGGAATGCAGTCAAAATAGCTATATTTTGGCCTGATAAAACTACTACATGAATCGTTCCGGTCGTTATTAATGCTTCATATAAATCCCGAGGTAACTGGGTCTGAACCCCAAACAGTATTCCCAGAAGCAATCCGGCCTGAGGTTCCGGCAACAACCTGCCTATCAGATCAATAAAAATTGAAAGCATGGACAAAAGTTTCAGTAGGTAACCAGGACTCCCTTATTTTTTTCAAAGGTAGTTTTATTGAGAATTTTTTTACTTAAGAGTTCGTCAACTGACTGATACGGCCGGTTAGAAATAATTTTGGCTGCGGTCACTTCCCCAATCCCCGGCAGACTCTCGAGCTCTTTTTCTGAAGCTGTATTAATATTCACACTCGTACCTGTGGCAGTTACTACCGTTCCTGCTACTTGAGGTGTTTCTGCTTTCGTCGACCGTATCTCATTCTTTTTGGGAATGTAGAGTTTTGACCCGTCTGTAAGTTTTTGGGCTAAATTTAGTTGCCTACCTACCCACTCTTGATCTGCTTGACTGGATAAACCCCCGGCTTTATCTAAAGCGTCCTGTACTCGACTATCGCTGGGTAATGTATATAACCCGGGCTTTTCTACTGCTCCGGAAATATCCACGGTCACAGAAGTTGCCATCTGCGCCGAAGCTGTTGACTCAGAGGCAGAAAAACTGAGCTGGGGTTTAGAATGGTAATAAAGGAAAATCCGTAACCCAACGATTAGAATAAGCAAGCCAAAAGCGAGAATAAGAAACGGAAGCTTGTACTGCTCCCAAATAGCTACTTGACCTGGAGCTTCTTCTTCGGCCATAGCTCCATTGTTAAAAAGCGCTAGTAAGAAGTCAATGGAGAAAATGAATTCCCTCTCCTTAATAAGGAGAGGGATAGGGTGAGGTCGTAATGTTTATATCCCTAATCCTTGACTACGAAATTAATTAGTTTTCCCGGAACAAAAATAGTTTTATTAATTTGCTTACCAGCAAGCCATTTGGCAACTTTAGCACTCTGTTTTGCTGTTTGCTCAATCAACTCCTGATCATTTGCATTTTGAATTGACAGAACAAGCGAATCACGTAGTTTTCCATTGACTTGAATAACTATTGTAATGCTCTCCTCTGCTATTTGTGTTAGGTCATACGTTGGCCATGGTTGCAAGTGAAGAGAGTTCTTTGTGGTCATTGGGATTTGGTCATTGGGATTTGCAACGCGTAAGCGTTGGTATAATTCTTCAGCCATGTGCGGCGCAAACGGCGCCAGAAGTTTCAAAAAATCAATAACTGCTAGGCTATTCATCTCAGTTGCATGATCCATCCACCAGTTCACCAATTCCATGAGTTTGGCAATTGCGGTATTGTAACGCAATTTCTTCATGTCATCAGTAACTCCCTTGATCGTTTTATGGAGTAATTTTGGCCTATCATCATGTGCCACAGTTAATTGTTCCTGACTTAATTTGGCATTTGTACTCACCAATCGCCAGACTCGAGATAGCCATCTATACATCCCGGCAATACCGGTATCAGTAAAATCTCCACCCTGATCAAACGGACCTAAAAACATAAGATAGGTACGGAGCGTATCAGCGCCATATAATTTAATGTACGCATCCGGTACCACTACATTGCCTTTTGATTTACTCATTTTGGCCCCGTCTTTGATGATCAGTCCATGTGCGTAAAATCTCTGAAACGGTTCATCGGCATTGTAATCGTCGCTAAGGCCTTCATTTTCGAGCGGGATGTACCCCATGTCACGTAATACCATCCAGACAAACCGGGCATAGAGTAAGTGCAAAACCGTATGCTCAGCTCCACCGATATACGAGTGAACTGGCAGCCAGCGTTTTGTGATTTCAGTGTTCCAAGGTAATTCTGCCTTGTCATCCCGAGCGAAGTAGAGGGATCTCATTTCACCTGCTGTCGTTGAATCAGATTCCTCCACGCTCCGCCTGCCGGCGGATTGGTCGGAATGACTGTTAACACTGGGATACCGCAAGAAATACCACGAACTATCTAAAAAGGTATCACATACATCTGTTTCCCGTACAGCTGAGTTGCCGCAATGCGGACATTTGGTGTTATAAAATGAAGGTACGCCAGCTAATGGTCCTCTACCCGTACCACTTGGCCGCCAGTTTTCAACGTCAGGAAGTAACACCGGAAGTTGATCCTCTGGCACCGGATACCAACCAACAGCCCATGCGATGTCATTCCGAGTCCCGCCTGTCCTCATTATTTCTAATGAAGACGGGATCGAGGAATCTTTTACATCCCAACCTTGAGGTGAATAAGATTCCTCCGCTCTCCGCCAGCCGGCGGATCGGTCGGAATGACGGGAAACTGTAAACCAGCTCTTTCCCTTTGCACACTTCTCGCAGTAAATCATCGGAATGGGCGCGCCCCAATAGCGTTGCCGGGAAATTAACCAATCTCGTAAGTGGTAATTAGCTTCGCACTTACCCCACCCTTTTTTCTCGAGGTATTCCATTACTGTGTGAATTCCTTCCTGAACCTCCATCCCGTCTAAAAATCCTGAATTTATAAGTCTACCTTCCTTTTCCTGAACTTGCTCAATCTGTGTAATTTCGGATCGATCTCCATCAGCAGCCACCACTACCCGTTTAACCGGTAAGTGCATCGTTTGCGCAAATTCAAAATCCCGTTTGTCATGTCCTGGAACCCCAACTACCGCTCCGGTCCCCACTCCCCAAACCACAAAATCAGAAACCCAGATCGGCAAACGTGCATTATTCAATCGGTTAATTGCATAGGCACCGGTAAATACGCCTGACTTCTTTGCTCCCTCGGCAATCCGTTCTTGTTTACTTTTCTTCTTAGCTAATTCGATGTATTTATTTATTGTTTGTTTATATTCTGAGGTAGTTATCTGAGACGCGAGTGGATGTTCCGGTGCGATCACAATAAAGGTAGCACCAAAATTAGTATCCGGTCGTGAGGTCCAGCACACAACTTCCTGTGGAGAATTTTCTACCGGATAATGAATATTTATGCCTGTCTTTTTCCCAATCCAGTTTCTCTGACCTATTTTGATCTTTTCTGGCCATTTAAATGATGGTTTGTAGGTATTTTGTAATAGTCGATCAGCGTACGCCGTGATGCGGAAAAACCACTGTTCAAGTTCTTTTTTAATCACTTCTGTTCCGCATCGCTCACACACCGAAACGGTAACTTCTTTCCCCTTTCCCCTTACCCCTTTCCCCTGAATTACCTGTTCATCAGCCAGTACAGTTTGACAGCTCGGGCACCAGTTCACTTCGGCTTTAGCCCGGTATGCAAGTCCGGCTTTAAACATCTGCACAAATAACCATTGTGTCCATCTATAATAATCCGGATCATACGTTTCCAAAGTTCGCTGCCAGTCAAAGCCATTGCCAATAGCGCGTAACTGTCGGTAGAAATTTTTTTGGGAAACCAAAGCCTGCTCTTTTGGGTGATGGTTGACTTTTAATGCATAGTTTTCACTATGAATTCCAAATCCGTCAAGTCCAATGGGTTCAAATACATTAAATCCGCGCATCCGCATAAACCGACCGTGGACGTCAACGCCGGTAAATGCATACACGTTGCCGACATGCAAACCTTCGGCTGACGGATACGGAAACATCATCAGGTTGTAGTAGGGTTTTTTCGCAGTTTTCAGATCAGGGCTGTAAATCCCTTCTGTCTCCCAACGCGTTTGCCATTTCGTTTCAATCTCGCCTGGTTTAAAGCGCACGGGCAATTCACATTTAACTTTTTTGGTTGTCATAGTAATCCAATTTACTTCTCGTATAATTTTATATCAATTAATCCTCTTTTACCAGCTTATTCTTTCACTAATAATAATTGCCCGTTGAAGTGTTTTGTATAATTATTCTTACTGACCGTCAGGACAATCCAAAATATATTTAGCACATTATTGTAACGTCTGCTAACACTTTTGGCCTCTTTAGCCTCAAAAGGCCTTTGCTGCTGGGTAAAGATTGACTTACTCTGATAATTGTGACGCAATGAATTTCATTGACATAGGTCTGTTCTTACCTAATTACTATATCTTATTACTATTCAAATAGATCAACTGACCGGATACAAAAACCACCCTGCAGTTGCAGAGTGGTTTGTTGTGAGCCCCGTACCGAATGCCCCAAAAATCCTCCATATATCCCCACCTTAAGAAGGCGGGGCTTTCTGGTACTGGGGTAATTTTTTTACAAAAAAATTAAGCGCCAGGTTGCTGTCGTGATTGTTTGAAACAATCATTACAATAGACTGGTCGATTACCCTTTGGTTCAAAAGGCACTTGTGCTTCTTTACCACAATTTGCACACGTCACCGTATACATTTTGCGATTTTCGCGCACTTCGGCTTTTTTAAGTTTACGACAATCCGGACATCGAGATGGCGGATTCGTAAAACCTTTTTGGGCGTAGAATTCCTGTTCACCCGCGGTCCAGACAAATTGCTTACCGCAGTCCCGACAGGTTAATGTTTGATCTTGCATGTTTTAGGGTCACCTCCTTCTGGCATCCGCCTAGGCGGATCATAGATTCCCAGGACTCCTGTGCCTCCTCTGGGAATCTAATTGCCAGAATGAGCTCTAACGTGAGTATTAGGGTATGGGTAGTATAACAGAAAAGCAGGAAAAGACAAATTTGCAAGGCTGGCGGATCAGCTGTGGCGTCCCTGCGGGACATCTCCAGTGCAGTTTGCGATTCGTTTAAACGAGAGCATTACTGCAATGGATGCGGTGTCAACTGCCACAGCAGTACGCCTCCCGCTTCCGCGGATCGGCTACTGCTGTGGACCCGAGGGGAATCGAACCCCTTTCTTCTCCATGCCATGGAGGCATACTACCGGTGTACTACGGGCCCGGATCAAAATAAATTAGACTACTAATGAGACTAATTCGTCCAATTTGCACCGACTTTTGTGGACTCGGGCGGACTCGAACCGCCTACCTCTCGGATGCGAACCGAGTGTTCTACCAGGTGAACTACGAGCCCGGGAAGTATACTACAATTGTACCAAAACAACTCAGATGAGACCACTAAACCTTACTTGAGGAATGAAAGCGGGTTCAGGAGCGTTGTTCCCTTTCTGATTTCAAAATGCAAATGTGTGCCGGTTGAACGACCAGTAGAACCCATCTTGCCGATGACCGAACCTTTGGCGACGGCTTGCCCGGCGCTCACGTAAATCTCTGACATGTGGCCATACAACGTCTGGTAACCATTGGCATGATCAATAATGACATGGTGTCCGTATCCATAGCGCGCATATTCCACCAGGATCACTTTTCCGCCGTCAGGTGCCAGAATACCGGGCAACGCGTTATTCGCAATATCAAGCGCCATATGATAGGAAACGGGCCGCTGGGTAATCGTGCCGTTGGTCGGCCAGATAAACTGGCCGCTACCGGCCTGATCACCCACACCCACCTGGGCAATCAGCCGGGGCGAATAGATCGGCTTTGATTCCGGCATTACCCCATCAGGTACCACGAGCATTTGACCCGCGTTTAAAGCAAATGAATCCAGGTCCGCAAAATTATTAAACGGATAATTGACGATTGATTGTGCTTCGGTTTTATACTTCTTGGCAATAGAGTAAATTGTTTCGCCTTTGGCAACTTTAATCACCATTCCGGTCACCGGTGGAATCGCAAGTTCCTGGCCAATCGTGAGGTCGTCATCGTCTAGTTTTGGGTTGGCCCACTTGATGGTATCCGTAGAAATTCCGAATTTTTCTGCAATCGTGCTTACGGTATCGCCTTCAACTACCGTGTAGGCAATTACTCCATCCCGTGGTTTTTCCGAAATTTGAGTCAGCGTATCCTGCTCGTCAAATGACGAGAGTACTGCCGAGGGAGCGGTAAATTCTTCCAGACTTTCGGCGTTTGCTTCGTAGGTGTTACGAATAATTGGCGCAACCACAATACCAACGACAATGAGCATAAACAGCGAGGTGTGTAAAAACGGCCGCGTGTAGATACCGCGTTTGGCAACCAGTATAGTGACCAGGAGCGATTTACTGGCTTCAAACTGCTGCCAAAGACTGCGGAGTCGCTTATTTGTATAGCGATAGAGAGAGCGCAGAAACGTCTGGAAATCAGTTACATGACTAATAAATTCAGTCATGGCAGTAAGCTAACAAGCCTGGTGAGCTTTGTCAAATGGTCTAACTACCACCTAACCAGATCATTTGTGCGGAAAATGGAAAATATTGACTTATAGTTTGAGGTTAAAATATGCTACAGGATATTTCTTGAGGCGGGAAATTAAATAGTCCAACCAACGTTCGTCAAAACATTTTTCCTTACTACGTACTACTTCGACCAAAGGCTGATCGGCCTTTGGTCGATACTACCCCTTACCCTGCTTTGGCCAGGCTATCCAAAAATTCCTGGTTGGTTTTAGTTTTGGTCAGCCGTTCAATCACCGCCATGGTCCGTTCTGCCGAGTCATTGAGTAGTGACAACATATTGCGCAAAGTCACAATCCGCTTCAGTGTTTCTTCACTAAACAGGAGTTGCTCCTGCCGGGTACCTGATTTTTCAATGTTGATTGCCGGAAAAACGCGGCGTTCGGCAAGCGCCCGGTCAAGATGAATTTCCATATTGCCGGTACCTTTAAACTCTTCATAGATAAGGTCGTCCATCCGGGAACCGGTTTCAACAAGGGCAGTACCAATAATCGTTAATGATCCGCCATCCTCATTTTTCCGCGCTGCACCTAAAAAGCGTTTGGCCGGATAAAGTGCTGCGGGATCAAAACCGCCTGAAAGCGTCCGACCTGACGAATTAACGGTTAAGTTGTATGCCCGGGCCAGCCGGGTAATCGAATCAAGCAGAATAACGACATTTTTACCGAGTTCCACCAGACGTTTGGCCCGGTGTAAACCCACCTCGGCGACTTTGGTTTGCTCTGCGGGTGACTGGTCAAAATGTGAAGCCACTACTTCGCCTTTTATCGAGCGGGATAAGTCAGTCACTTCTTCCGGTCGTTCACCGATCAGTATTGCCATGAGGTGCACTTCCGGGTAGTTGGCGCTAATGCCGCTTGCAATTTCCTTAAGCATCGTGGTTTTTCCGGCTTTGGGTGGAGAAACGATGAGGCCGCGCTGTCCAAAACCGATGGGTGCAAATAGGTCAAGTATCCGACAAGATAAGGGTAGGTTACCATGTTCGAGCTTGATCATTTCTTTCGGATAAATGGGCACGAGGTCATCGTAACTCGGCCGGACGCCTAAATTATCCGCATCCTGGTCGTTGACTTTTACCACTTTCAAAAGTCCATAGTACCGTTCGTTATCTTTGGGTTGTCGCGCTTCACCAGTGACCTCATCTCCGGGCCGCAGATTAAATTTACGAATTTGTGACTGCGAAATGTAAATATCTCCGTCTGAAGCGATAAATTTTGGCCGCAAAAACCCGTGGCCTTCGGCCATAATGTCAAGAAATCCGGTGACTGTTTCAGTCGGCACATGGGCATCCTGCATTTCGCGCGGCGCGCCATTGCCATAACCTTCCCGATGATAACGCGGTCGAAATCCGCCGCTAAAACCGGTATCAGTCATTTTGTGAGATCGTAACAACGTGCGGTCCTGCACGCGAGGTAAAAATGTTCGCCGAGGTAGAGTTGGAACCGGTGTTTCTGTTTGTGGCAAGGGTGTAGTTTTAACCACGGTTTCTTCCGCAATTATTTGAGGAAGAGGGCTTTTCTCTTCGGACACTTCCGGAACTGGTGCCCCCACGAGATCATCAACGCTTAACGGGGTGGAGGTTGCTCCAGGTTTTACCGGAATTTTCTTAACTGCACGGATTGTTGGCATAGGTTTGACTAAATATGAGGCGTGTATTCTTTCTTTTTCTTTGCTATTTGAAAATTACCACAAAACACCAAAAAGCAGGTATTTCCGGGTGTTTAATTAATTTGCATTTGTTTATGGGAAATATAAAAACCGACTGAGGCAATCTCGGGTATACACGTATTAAACCACGAACCATCCGGATTGTCAAGCGTGTATATCGGATCTCGTGCGAATTATGGCTGCAGATTGGTATTGTCGCTCATCCGCTTTTTACCTACCTAACTAGATCATTAAGTATGATAATAGATATCAATCAACATACCTGATCTCGTACTTGCGCCACTTCCCAATCTATGAATAGAATAGTCTATGAGCGGTCTTCCGGCTTTACTCATTATTGCAGTTGCTTCTTATATTCTCAGTAAATCCGCTGATCTGGTGGTAGCTTCTGTTTCCTCGCTTGCCCGCAAATTCGGCGTCAGCGAATTTAACCTCGGCTTTTTTATCCTCGGCCTGGCTACCTCGACTCCGGAATTATTTGTCGGCCTCAATTCGGTGATTGATGCCACACCTGAACTCTCCCTCGGCAACCTGATTGGCGCCTCAATCATTTTACTGTCCTTAATTATCGGTCTCACCGCAATACTCAACAAAGAAGTCCGTTTTGGTAACTCTTTTGGCCGCAAAGACATTTTGCTGACCAGTTTCGTCATCCTCTCACCAGCATTCCTGTTGTTTGATGGTTATCTGTCCCGATTTGACGGCCTGTTTCTCATTGTTTTTTACGTGCTTTTTTACCTGTTTTTAAATCGCCAGCAGTCATTTGCCGAGCGGATCGAGCAGAAATTAAGTAGTCACAAACTTAATTTTCTCAAAATTGCGGCCAAAATGCTGCTTGGGGTGGTAGGTCTCGCAATTACCTCAAAAGTGATCGTTGAGGCAGCAGAACTGATGGCAGTTACTTGGAATTTACCACTGGTGCTTGTTGGACTGGTCTTTCTTGCGGTTGGCACTAACCTGCCGGAACTGACAGTTATGATTAAATCGACGGTCAACCATCACAAGCAAATCGCCCTGGGCGACTTTCTCGGCAGCGCCGCTGCCAATACGCCTATCTTAGGAATTGTTGCGTTACTGTCACCTATTACCCTTAATGCTCCGGTCAAAATTTATGTAAGTCTGGTTATGTTATTTATTTCGCTCGTCACCTTTAATGCTTTTTACCAAAGCCAACGCAAACTCACCCGGCTTGAAGGCGGAGCTTTAGTCGGCTTGTACGGATTCTTTCTCATTGCTGAAATCTTTTTACGCAACCAACTATAGGTCGTAGAACTTTCTTTAGATAAACCGCTTTCCTTAAATTTGTATACTAATAGTATTCGTACCTTAAAAGAGCTTTGTCCAGTCAGAGAAAGCTTAACTTAGTTTCTATCAGTAGAATCTCAGGTATTTCGGTAAGTAAAATTAGAAGACTGTTTAAACAGGTTTGCGAAGAAATTTCCGGTACACGAAGACGTTAACTATCAGTAGTGGAATCCAGATTACTCCATACACAATAATCCAAATAGCTATTGCAGCCAGGCCGCGCAGGTTAGCAATGAGTGAACGGACTGCCAGTTTGAAGATAACTTCCGGCCGGAAGGTTTCTGATGGCGCATAGGGCAAAGCAATTTCATCAGTCGACAGGTAGATGGTGACTTTGGCCAACTCTGCATTTTTCGCCAGTGAGTCCTGCTGACCTTTATAGCTGTCGATCTGGTTTTGGGTCTGGATAATCTGCTGAGTCAAATTGGTAATATCAGAAATTTCCTGCGCCTGCTGCAAGATTTGTTCGTAACGCACTTTTGTGCTTTCGAGGATGGCGATATGCTTATCAATATCAACGTATTGGTCAGTCACGTCAGTTCCATTTAAGTTTTCCGAAACTACCTTAATTGCGAGTCCGTGAAAAAAGTTTAAGGCTTCGTTGAGTTTGGCTGAGGGAATCCGGATCGTGACCTGCGCAGTCGGCGCATCCTGGGGATTATTGACATTAGCATTGACCATGTATCCCCCATTGGTCTGAGTAAATCCGAGAATTTTATTGCGCACATCAACCACGTCTTTAACCAGTAGTGACAAATTTGAGTTTTCAATAACCAAACGATTTGCCGTGTCTGTCGGTGTATGGTCCGGCTGCGGCATGATTGATTTGCTCAAGCCAACTGTTGGCGCTCCAAGCGCATTTGTCGTTCTGGAAAACTCGTCGTAGCTTGCCGGTGCGCTACTCATGGTTGAACGGGAATTCATGAAGTTAACACCAAAATAGTTGGACAATCCAGAAGATAATAAAAAGTAAATGATAACAACTAAAAGCAGCGAGGTTAATTTATTTCGTTTGACCCAGTTGAGAAGAAACATATAGCTTAATAGTACGCTTATAGAAACCTGGGTGTCAATATATAATTACTTCATTTGCATAATTACACCAACAATTGGCATAATACACTCTATGAAACGCGAGCCGCTCTATCCCAATCAAATCATTCCACTGGTACTTACCGTCGTCGTGTTTCTGGCTGGAGTAGTGGTTTTACTTACCGAAATCACAATTCTAAATCAGTTTGTCGTCGCCCGGGAAAAAATCATTCCGCATCTCCGCCTCGGCGACATTCTCGTCGGAATTACCATATATCTTAAAACTTCAATTGACTTTGCTATCTTTATTGGCCGCCTCATGGCCAAATACCCGGGCTGGAAAAACCGGATTATGATTGAGATTGGTACGGCTTTGGGTAATATTGCCGGTACATTGGCGATTTTAATTTTATGGGATGTGTTTCGCGAGGTCCGCGCGCTCATGGCCCTGATGATTGTCGTTGCGGCGCTCGTACTTTTACGTCTGGCTGAAGACGGTATGGAGCATGTCAAAGATGAAAAAGGTAAGTATAAAGTCAGCTTTGGCGGCCTGGAACGCTATTTTGAACAAACTTTGCATGCCATAAATACACTAGTGGCTCCGATACTCAATCGTTTAATTCCGCATACCAGTATGCAGAACGAAAATCGCAACGGTTTCAAAGGATTATTTATCCTCGCCTTCTCAGTCCCGTTTATTCTGGGACTTGATGACTTTGCCGGCTATATTCCGTTATTTAACGTCGTCAATGTGTTTGGATTTGCGACCGGCGTCTTTTTAGGACACATGCTCCTCAATATCGCCCTGTTCCTTTCACCACAACGAACTATAACAGCGGTGAAACATCCGGTGATTTCCTTCTTTGGCAGTATCGCGTTTGTTGCACTCGCTGTTTGGGGTCTTTACGAAGCAGCTCGCCTCATTGGCTTTGGCGCGCACTAAATGTTCAAGTCTTTAATTTATGCGTACTGACTTTCGTGGCCATCAACAATTTCCGAAAGTGTGTAAGTTGCGTGACTTTCGTGCGGATGTATACGGACGGTTTTGCTTGTTTCGTCAGGTTCGGCAATATTTAAATGTGTCTTAATTTGCCAGGAGTTTGGCAACAGCGATAAACAGTTTTCCAGAATCAGATCAGTTAAATAGACTTCCAGATTGACGCCTTTTTCGACTGCCTGAGCTTTAAACTCGACTTTTACCGCTTCAGTAATTGGAATGCCGCCGCAAAAGTGTTTTAAACCGCCGCAAACCCCGGTATGGGCCACCGCGATAATCTTTTGGACATTTGGCAGCTTCGAGAATAATTCCAAAAAAGCAGCTTTAATTGCTTTGATTCGGTCATCCCCTTTTTGCAAAGGCCCACCGCCCATAGCAACCGTCAAAATCTCATGTTCCGCATATCCATCTTTGACTAAATTATCAAACAGTGGCCGCACAATCCGGCGATCCATACAGCTCCATAAGATGACTTTAATCTGAACCAGTTTATCTTGCGGTAGTGAATCATTGGGTAAACGGATCGAATAGGTGCCGTAGCTAGCGGGTGGAGTTAACGAGTCAGCAATCGTCACTTCTCCGTGTACCAGAGTTTTATCATTTTCAAAAAGTTTTAAGTTCATAGATGCTTAATTATAAATACTCTGAGTGTTTTGTACCGTCAATCTCCAGATTATACAGTTGCTCATTTAAGATCGTCAAATGGTGGTAAAAGGCTGGTAATATTTGTTCTACGTAAGTTGTGTCTACACTTAAGATTCGGCGCGATGTTTCTTGAAGAAGTAGTGGCGGTAAAATAACAAATCGCAATTTCCCTTTTGCGTCTAAAAATTGCGACATAAATTTCCGTGCGGACTGGATTTCATTCGCATTAATTCGATTTTGTAAAATTTGCAAAACATTCTGGATTAGAAAAGTTGAGACTTTTTCTTCAAGTCTAGCCCTGGCTCGGTGACCTCCATCAGTATTTGCATCAAGAGTGATGTCAGAGGCTATATACGGAATTATTCTGTTTCCAAATAAAGAAGCGGCAGTTAACACTCCATCTCCGCCACTTGATAAAAACGGTACCACATCCAATCCATTTGTTTCTGCTTTTGGTCCATGAGCAATATAGAATTCTGCATGATGTCGGAGTGGATGATCCGATCTGTCTCCCCAATCTGAAACCCACTGAAATGCTATATTCCAACAAGTTCGCTCAACCAGTGCATTTATCCTGCTTTCTGCTAGATGATCCCCTTTACTTTCACCATAAATTTGCTCAAACCTTCTCGTTAAATCGTCTCCAAACTGTGCCTGTAACTGATCCCGCACCGTAATAAGTGTTTCGGTCACTTCGAGCATAAATTCCGATTTACCGATTTTCTCGCTTAAGCTGCCGCGGGCAATCTCAGAAGATCTTAAAAATGCTTGCACATTTAGATCTTTAAAGAGTGTACGGGTAAATACTACTTTTCCCTGCCGTTCAAGTTCCAATATAGTATCTTTGGTAAAGAAAATGTCAGAATTTGTTTCCAATACTTTGTCAGCGCCAAAAACAAGTCCCAGGCTGTCATGATCATAAATTTCTTGAGTTGAAATCGCTCGCTCTCCACCGAGCGCATGATTTATTTCACGCTCAAATTCTTTTCTCGCCTCAAGCTTTCGTTGTAAATCAAATCTAACTCCATTATCAGGATGATTTTCAATTTCATTGCCTAAATCTACTTTCACCTTTCCACAAGACATATAGTGATTATCAACCACTCCTTCTATACCCAAAGCAGTGTGAGTCTGAAAAAATTCAACTACAGCAACACCTTCTGCGTGTTCGAGTTTGCCCAGTATTGGTTGCATCAACTCTCGATCTGCTATTACTCCTAATCCATCCATGGTTAATAACCCGGCGGGTTCGCGATATTTACTCATATTAAGGGGCATACCAAATACCAATGCATAGACTCGCCCGTCAACACAACCAATCATACCTGTCGTGTATTTTTTGTTATATCTAAATTCCCGTTCCTGGTCACGCAATTTATGATATTTTTCGCTTTCAAAAACAGATGCATAGGCATCCAAATTTTCTGTTACACGACCAAACACCTCAGTAAGCGTTCCCAAAACTTCTGGTGGATAATATTGCAAATATTTGTCTAGCAGTTCACTCCCAAGTAATTCGCTTATATGCAATAATTTGTTTTTATCCTTTTTGATTAATTGTCCTAATACTTGAGCCTGTGTGATTGTAAAACCAGTATCGAGGATATGTGGAGTCAGCGTCCTAGTTAACACAGGAGGTAATTCACTTAGTTGTGGCAACTTTCTGGTTGCCGCATCTGTAAAGGCTTTTTCCTGGTCTGGCATAAATCAAAACCGGAGCTTAGTGCTCCAGAAAAAGAAAATATACCTGAAACTGGCGGATTTTTCAAGTATCTGAGGATAGGTAATGGCTTCCAGGCAGCTTCACTTTTTGTCAACATCAAACCAGGTAAATCTATCAAGATGTGGATATAAAGAGGACAACGGGCTGCTTCGATGCAATGAGGGAAATTTACCGGCTTAACCAGTCAAACTATTTCATTTAATAGATCAATCCGCTCACTTCCAGCTCTTAAGCCAGTAATACTGTTCGGACCATTTTTGCGGCACGAGAACGGCTGACCAGTGGGGGTAAAAATAGACAAATAGGAGAACTACCAATGAAAGATAAACAACCACTACCCTGCCACCCCAACGGCCACGCTTTTTAAGTTGAAATAAGCCGTACGCAAGCGCCAGACATAAAAATGGAATACTGGGTAAATAGTGGTAGAGGAACATGATCCGCGGCGACAAAGCCCACGGCAGAAACATCCCAAAGTAACCGGTAAGAATAATTAGAAGCGGTAAGTTATGGTTCGAGCCGGTCGAGAACATACCTTGAATAAACTTTTTTATAGAAAGCTCGCGACTTGCTCCACTAACTCGAAGAATAATCAGTACCGCGTGCTTTTTAATAACAGTCCAGCTCAAATAGACAATTCCCACGAGTCCTGCCCACCAGATCAAAGGATGTCCCATGGTATAAATGTTACCGATATACAGTTCTTTCTGGCCGTTGGTATATACATCCTGATACTTGACGTAAAACCAGACCGGCCGGATAAGGAGTGGCCACGTAAGCGCGGTTGACTGATACCCGTGTGTAGCTTTGAGCCCGGTCTGATACCACCAGATTTGTTGATGCAGCTCTACAAACTGTTTCCAGGTGTGTCCCTGGAGCCACCACTGCCCATAGGACAACACGTAAATAACTGCGGGCAAAAACGCGAGGATGCACATGGCCTGGACAAACCGCTGTACGCTATCCCGTTTTTTTAGCACAAATGCAACCGCCGCAACAAAAACTATCGCTACGGCGTAAAATCCAGTCCACTTGGTTGCAGCAGCGAGTCCCGCAGCCAATCCTAATAAAAGCAAGTTGCGCAAATTTTTCTTTGGATACTCTACGATAAACACATACAACCGATAGAACGTAAGTACTACAAAGTAAGTAATAAATATATCATTCATGCCGGTGCGTGACTGGACAAAACTCAAACCATCCAGTGCATAGAATAAACCCGCAACCGCGCCGATCCAAAAGTTGTCAAACATTCGTCTGCCGAAAATAATCAGCAGATAAACGGTGAGGCTGGCGAAAATTACCCCAGGAAACCGCCAGGCAAAGGCAGTCCGGCCGTCAACTGGCGCGGCTTTTGACTCAGGAATGTATGGTTTGGCAAATAGTTTGATTGAGGCGGCCATAAATAGCTTGCCCAGCGGTGGATGCAGCCATTCGTACGCTAAATCTTTGGGAGAGGGGTTCCACCATTCATAACCGCGTGGATCGTTGAGGGCATACGCTTCAGCAGACAACGCGTGGTACACTTCGTCAAACGACCAGTCATGAGGAATATCAAGGCGAATTATTCTGATTACAAAAGCAATAATTACAATTATTGCTGTTATATAAAGTTCAAGGTTGCGCTTTTTTTTGTCTATCATAGTTAAAATTGATTGCACCCTGTCATCCTGAATCCTGAACTAAATTCAGGACAAGTTTTATTTCAGGATCTCAGACGCTTTGGATCCCGAAATCCCAAAGGGATCCCTTCGAGACAAGTTCGGGATGACGAAAGAACTTTTTATAACTTTTAATTCACTTTGTATACTTTCGTCTTCCCTTCTTCCAAAACTAACTCCGAGTTTTGTTCTATAAATCTCTCATCAATATTTTTTTCAAAATACCGTTCCCGGTCGCTTACCATAATATAATCAATTGCGTATTTTTTCCATAAGCTGCGTGCTGCCTCACTACCCCGGTACATCGCGTGTACATCCTGTTCCCGTTCATACCAACCATCAATCCCCCACGACCAGGCATTACCGGGAAACCCGAGTATCGTTCGTCTGCCCGCAAGCGCTGCAACCGGATGGTCATGGATCGCGGCGGTTAAGAATATACTGTCAGATGAGGTTAGATCTCTGATTTTTGTTGCTATTTGTTGTTCTTCCCGACCCCAAAGGCCAACTTGCCGGTGCTGCGTATCAATGAGCCGGCCAACCTCAACAATTCCAGTTAAAGTTAATGTTACAAAGAGAATAATACTTAACAAACGCCCAATAAACCCACGTTGCCAGATCCACCACAAACCAGCTGCCACAAAAAATGCGCCGAGTAGATACCAATAAGTGAATAGTTTTAAATTATCATATCCCCACGCAGCGAACTGTATAAGATTGGGAATAATAAACAAGCTCCAACTCGCCAGACCAAGTAGTTTCGCGCGCTGACTTAGTCCCCCTTTCCAAAACCCCAACCACCACAAAGGTATAAACAACCCGGTATTTTTCAGCCAGAAGATAAAAAAGTTTTCCGTGCCTTTTACCCAGCCAAAGTTGAATTTTAATAGGTGAGATGAAGAACGAAAAAGGGGAAGTTGAATTAAAGTCAGCAACAAAAACGGAATGAGAAACCACAAGTAAATTGTGAATACCTTTGCGGGTGGCGACCGCAGGGGGACCCCCAAAAAGGGGTTCCCTTGCGGTGCTTTTTGGGGGAATGCGGTCGACAGGATCCGCGGAATAAATGGTATTTGGGAAAGTTTATAATGAAGTTTAGAAAATACGCGCAGCAAAGCCACAGGGTGAACAAACGTATTTACAATCCAGACTATTCCCACGCTTCCCACCAAAATCCATAGAGCCATAAAACTATGCGTATGAAAAAACGGCATTGCTCCAGCAAGTAATCCTGCTAGTAACAAATGTGCTCTTTTTTTGTTTTGCCAACCTGTCCAAACCAACAATAAACAGAGAAAAAACAGCGGCAGTCCAAACAGAAAGGCCCGCTGAGGTAAGAGTTCCGAGTATAAGAAGGTGAAAAACCACAAGCCTTTTTCCGACCAGAAACTATACTCCCGCGGTGGAGTCAGTAGCCATTCCACCAGGTGTGCTTCATTGGTAAACACTTCCTGCAACCAGTAGATAAACCCGATACCTCCCCAAAATAAGCTGATAAGTAAAGCTATTAAAGTGAGAAATATAGATGGCGGTGCGTGCGGCGTCTTATTCCAGGTCAATAACATTTTTCCCACTCCAACGTACAACCCAAAAAACACCAGACTCAACACAATTCCCGGTACCACATACGAGAGCGGCAGGTTTAACCCCAACCGCCAGAGCACAGCTGACAGAAAATCACTCATAAACGGATAGGTGAGTGGAATACCGGCAAAGGTCGGATGCTGCGGTGGAAAATTCTGTCCCCAGGCAAAATTGGCCGTAATTGCCATATGCACTGGCCAGTCACCCCAGACCAACCGGTCTCCGGCAATCAGTTGTCCATTAACTCCAAAGAATAACGATCTGCCAAAAAACCAAACCACCAGAACCACCAGAAAAATACTAATGAGCTTTTCGGCAAGCGAAAGCCTGCGGATCTGGCGTATACAACTTACCAACCCAACAGGCGCTTTTTTCCTGATGAGAAACAGCAGTGATAGAATAGCAAACATGCCTAATACGGCCCAAATGGTACGAGGGGTAAACGGCGCTATCCAACCGGAGAAAAATAGAGTACCGCTCACAAAAACTAAACCGATGGTTAACGAAACAAGTAATTCAATGAGTGCCGAATAGTGCAGCCGGAATAAAACCAATAGTGTCCTACCAACTAAAAAGCTGATCAGAAAAAAGAGTAATGTTTGAATCATACTATCCAAATCATTATTAAGTTTAATGTTTCCTTAATTGCTCTTTGGTTTCTTTCGTGCCTGTCCGCCTTTGGCGGAGACGAGCAGAGAAAGAAACAGATACAGTATAATCTCTAATTATACATGACAATAATATCCCTTCTCTATTTTATCGGCTCACTATTAAGTGGCTGTATCCTTATCAAACAAATTACGCAACTTAACCGCTGGTTCCGGCTGCTTATTGGCCCGGGCTTTGGACTCATTTTCATAACACTCGTTAATCTCCTCACTGGTTTACTGATTGGCTTTACCGAACCATCAATTATCCTCTCGTTTTTCATCGTCACTGTCATAACCATATTTGTGTTGGTGCAAAAAGCTAATCAGGCTAAATATAACTTCAGGCTTCGATTTTTTACGCAAATCAAGCAGTTACCGCTGAGTTTTTCTCAGTACTGGCCGCTTGCCATAATCCTCATAATTATCGGTGTAATCAGTGGTTATATCTTTTTCTTTAAAGTACTTGCTCCTGCTCCTTCAGGCTTACTCACTGGTGGTGGTGGTTTGTACGCAGATACGGCCATGCATGCAGCCTTTACCACGAGTCTGGTCGAACAGGGATTACCGCCTCATAATCCTTTATTTGCGGGTAAACTTCTGGTGTATCCATTTCTGGTTAATTTCTTTTCCGCAAGTTTAATAAAGCTCGGTATGAATCTGCGCTTTGCTTTTATTTTGCCGCAATTGGTGTATCTCGTGAGTTTTATTACCTTGTTTTATGTAATCGGAAAAAAACTGATAAGTAACGGCGCAGTTTTTTTTGCCCTGCTGATTTTTTTCTTTGGCTGGGGTTTGGGCTGGACGCAGTATGTCACCCAGGGAATACAAACCGGTGACTGGAAAATTGCCAAAGAATATACGAATAACCTACCCGGCTACCAGATGCATAACGTGTTAACCGGCATCATTTACCCGGCGCGCTCGTTTTTACCTGGACTCTTAATTGGCTTTCTGATTACGTATCTACTCCTCGAAATGTCAAGTACAAAGTCGGTCAATAAATATCAAATTGCAACAATTACCCTCAGCCTGGCCACCCTTCCCCTCTGGCATACGCATACGTTTATCTTTATGCTGGTGGCTGTAGGAATTTGGGCAATCACCAGTTGTCATGCTGAACAAAGTGAAGCATCCAGGCACGAAGTGCCGTTATTACGCTTTGCTAGATCCTTCGCTTCGCTCAGGATGACATGGATAAAACAATACCTTCTCATAGCTGTTCTTACCCTATTCCTCCTCATTCCCGTCTTTTTTTATTTTAAGCAGCAGGTCTCAGCTACGACTTTTTTTAAGTTCATTCCCGGCTGGACTAAAGATGCGCAAGTAAACTTTCTACTGTTTTGGTTTAAAAATACCGGGTTACTCATTCCACTCGCACTTATTGGTCTATGGAAACTACCTAATAGTAAACGCGTCTGGTTTGTACCGAGTATCCTCATGTTTATTATTGCCAATTTGGTTCAATTCCAACCTTGGGACTGGGATAACATCAAACTGTTTTCCTGGGTCTTCCTCTTTTTCTCGCTCCTTGCTGGACATGCGCTTAGTCTAATTTTTAACTCACCCCCACCCTCTCTTAGAAAGAGAGGGAGTTCCTCCTCTTCGCAAGAGGAGGTCAGGAGGAGTTGGAGATCAACAATACTAACGTTATTACGTAAATTAATGGTGTTGAGCGTACTGTTTTCCCTCACCTTTTCCGGCTTTCTCTCGCTCTCACTGAGCCTGGCCCAGGAATATACGATCTATGATAAAAACGGAATTGCTGTTGCCGAATGGATCAAACAACACACCCTAATATCTGACGTGTTTCTGGTCGACCCCTGGCCTAATCATCCAGTTACCGGTTTAAGCGGCAGAAGCTCGTATATAGGTTACCCGGGCCAACTCTGGGTCCATGGCATTGACTATGGCAAACGGGAACAACAGGTTAAAGATATTTTAGCGGGTAAAATTGAAGTACTAGCGCAAACCGAAGTGCCGATTGACTATATTGTCACGACCAGTACTTTAAAAGTAAAACTAATGAAGACTCCCCAGCTTACTGTTGTGTATGAAAACTCCGGGTTTTCGGTATTCCAAGTTAAGTAACTAATATTCCAACATATTCCCCACATCCGGAACTTTGCCATCGCTTATTGCCGTAGCGACTTTCTCAATAATTGGCGTGTTGGCATAGCTGCTGGCTTGACTGGCTGCAAACTGGGCCGCTTTAAAATCGCCCAGCCGGGCATGGGCAATTGCGGCTACCATCCACAGATACGGAGCTTCGGGATATTCAGTTAAATATTTTTGAGCGACAACATTGGCTTTTTCAGTGTCGTCAGACACAAATAGTAAAAAGTTGGCGTAGTTTTGCACTGCCGGATAATTATGTTTGTTAATAAGCGATTCACTAAAGAAAGCGTCGGCTTCGGTCAGTTGCCCCCGCTTCATCCTGACAATCGCCATATTCTGCAGGTTACTCAAAAACCGGTATTCTGCCAGTGATTTCTCAATATACGGCGCTGCTTCATCAATTTTTCCTTCGGTAATTAAGAGTGAAGCGTATAAATTTTCCAGGTAATAATTGCTTTCGGCAGTTTGCAAATCATGGGTAAACAGGGTTTCTGAATTGTTCCAGTTTAAAGTCCGCACAAAGGTCCGGCCGGTCAAAAGTAGTAAAAATACAATCAGAATAATCGGCCCGTATTTATTTTTAAAATAACGCTGCCCGGTGCTGACAATCACTCCACCAATCCCTAATAATCCAACCAGAGCTAAATACAGCCAGCGTTCGGCAAAAGTTTCATCCAGCGCAATGAGTTGTAGATGCGGCAGTAACCCTAATGTTACCCAGCTTACAAAAAAAATAAGGGTAAACCAGTTGCGTTTACGGCGGTAACAAAGCTTGCCTAACCAGACTAGCCCACTCAGTATCCCAACTAACAAAATAAGTGGCAACAGAACGAGCGTAATTGAAAACTGACTCACCAGCCAGTTCTGGTGCGTTTCCAAATGCCACGGGAAGATAAACAGCTTGAAGTAACGCACCAGGATAAGCGGGAGATTAAGCATCCGGGTCATAAAATCAGCTCGGCTTACCCGGCTGATCGCATCTTCGCCAAAACCAATGCGCGCCAGCCCAAAACGGAATAAACAGTAGGTGAGAAATACAGCCATTCCCAGCTGCATAATTTTTTTCAAATCATTTCGGCGCCAGACATACACATAAAGGCAGATAATAAATACAAACACCACTCCGGTTTCTTTGGCAAACACGGAAAGCAACAGTGCTCCAGTAAACATCAACCAACGCCTGAGCGTAATTTTCTCTTTCGCATGCATAATAAGGAGAAGCGCAGTGAGTCCAAAAAATAAATAGAGCGTATCCTGTAGTGCCGCTGCCCAGACTACGGTTTCGGTATTGGCCGGATGCAGGAGAAAAATTAGCGCCAGTACCCACGCAAGCGGGCGCGCAAAAAACCGCTGCCACAGGAAAAACAGTAAAACTGCATTGCTGATATGAATAACCAGTTGCAGCAAGTGGTAAACAAGCGGATCAGTGCCGGCTATTTGATAGATGAATGTGTACGCAATCATCATGACCGGCTTGTAGTAAAGCCCGTACATCCGGTTACTTTCCGGCCGGTAGTAGGTGCTGCCGGTGAAAAACGAGGGAATGTTTTTGAGTGAGCGGATTTGCGGGTTTTCCAGAATCTGGTCTGTGTCGTCACCCAGAATAAATCCATTGGTGAGTGAAACAAAGTAAACCAGAAAGCCGATGAATAACAGTAATAAAACCCCTGTACGCGTGCGCAGCTCCAGTTTCATAAGTGCACCCCATTGTGGCAGATTTTAAGGAAAATACAATCTCCAGTTCCCTACTTTAGCCTCAAATTTGAAGAGAAATGGTATAATGAATGCTCAAAGATTTAATGATTTTATGGGAAACCAATTAGAATCAAGAGGATCCAATTTACCAAGGTTGAACGCAAAAAAACTAGTTTTAGGGGCTGCTATACCGGCAGCATTACTTTTCGGCCGAGATGCCGTGGCTGCCCAAACCTTTCGTCAGGCCTTTTCTCCTGATTCAGGATCAGCTTTAACCAGTCCTGAATACCAGAACCTTGAATCAAACAACTGCGAAATACCCACTGAAAACACTGGCTTCTACTGGCCATCAGTCTCTCCTGATGGAGATAAGGTAATTTTCAATGGCTACGATGGCCAGCAACAGGGCTTCTGGATCCTAAACAGAAATGATAAAAGCTGTAACTTTTTTCCACAAGTTGCAGATAAACCGGTTTGGAGCAATGATGGCACCCGTATCTTTGCCTATGAAAACGGAAACATTGTTACCATGCTTCCTGACGGCACGAACGTTGACGTCGTCTTTGAAAATGCCTGGTACCCAATAATGATTCGGACTGCTGCCGACATACGTAACCCGAAAGAAGCGCTCGAACAAAGTGTTGAAAATATTGGCAGTCTGTCATTTATTAAAAAGGGTCAAAATGGCCAACCAGACACAATAATCCGAGGTACTTGGATTGATTATCCAAATCCAATCGGAGGTGGAGGATTTTTCACAACTCGTGAAATACGGGTACAAGGAGTTAATGAAATTCACACCTTTACCTGGAACCCTGATGGCACGCAACTAATAGTTGAAGGTAAGGAAATTTTATATGGACCGGTAACATCAGATGGTGAACGTATGCTAGTAGATAGAAAAGACGGCACAAACACAAAATGGCGTCCAGAAATACCAGGAATAACACCTGCATGGCATCCAATCGATAATGACACATATGCTTACACTGAACGAGATGATACTGGTGCCTGGGCAAAAACTATTATTGTTAGCTCTGGAACTATTATCGAAGTGAACGGGCAATTTAGGGAACCCAGTTGGTTTCCAGATGGACAAAAATTGGCTATGAGAGGTCTTAACGGTGATATATATGTCGTCGACTTTCAAATGGGAAGTCCTAATGAGGGAAGTATAAATCCAGTTCAGCTTACCCAGCGTAAATTCGATCCTGCTCAACAAGAAAATCCCGCGGATCTACTCGGTTGATAATTAAGACTTGGTTTCTTTTCTCAACCCAATTAATTTATTCAATCCGATCAATAGTAAAATAACTACACTTCCTCCACTCACCACATTCGCAACCGTTCGCTCCCAAGTATTCTGAAACGCTACCTCAACCGTATTGCTGCCGGCCGGTAGTGCAATTTGCATGAGTCCAAATTCATCTTTAGTAATCTCTACCAGGTTTGCATTCACTTTCACCTGCCAACCCGGGAAGAAAAACTGATTAATACGCACCAGTTGTGGTTCACTCGTAATTACTGAAGTTTTAAAGTGAAGCGGAGAAAGAGTATCAGTGTGTAAGTTGCCATTATTGTTATTGTCTACAAACTCAACCAAATCTTTATTTTTTTTATCACCTCGCTCTTTAAGTAACGTATGGAATTCATACCCCGGCGGCAAAAATTCACTATCAGGTAAAAATCCGGTATTCGTGCGGATGAGCTGGTAATATTCCTGGTCCGAATACGTAAGCGACTGACTTACAATCCGACTTATGGGCAAATTTATATAGATAAGTGTTATGACTAATGCGATCCCGGCCAGTTTTTGACCTTTTCCAATTATGGCAACTAATGTTGCCCCGACCACACTCAAGGCAAAAGTCATGATTTCCAACAGCCGCCAGGGATAATTCAGAAAAGATAATTGTGGAATAAAACGATACAGCCATTCTCCGGTTGGAGTGGTAATCATTAGAATTAAGACTACGGCAGTTATTAAAAAAAATATCCCGTGGTTTACGACCGGCCGCATTTGTTTGTGATATTTATACACGAGAGGCAGAAATATTAAGCTTAAGAAAAACAGCAACCAATGAACTAAACCTACTTGAAATGACATCGAGTGTTCCTGACTCCAGGGAGCGGCATAAGCGTACTTCCAGGCCGAGTTGAATAGCGCTGGTAATGGTACAAAATGCATACCGTATGACCCGCTTAAATAACTGCTCAGTCGGGTATAACTTTGTTCGACTACGGCGGGTAACCAATAGGTCGCCGCAATTCCACAGCCAATACCAACAACCCAGATGACTGAACGCAAAAATTGGTACGATAATTTATTTTTTACCGTCAACCACACGGCATACAGTACCATGAAGCCTATACCTAAAACCGCCATAATATTGTGAGTAAAAATAAAAAGTGCAATCACTACTCCCCAGAACGGGGAAACGGATCTTTTTTCAGATCGGGAGCCGACATGCACTATCCATAAAACCAGTGGCAAAAATAAAAATGAGGTTGCTTCACCCACCGCTCCCCGAATGAATATATCGGTAAACCGATATGGTGCCCACAGATAGAGCATGCTTCCCGCAAATGCTGCAAACCGGTTACGACTGATTTCGTAAAAAAATAAATAAAACGTAAATCCTGATAACACAAAACTGGCAAGTAGAATGAGCTTAATGCTCGCCGCGTAAGAAAAGCCGGTCCAATGAATTAAAGCTGCCACATAGTAGGGTAAAGGCCAAATAAAGTTAAAGACGGGTGAACCGTAACCACCTGACCAGGTCGAGAGCCAGCGCACCGGAAATTGCCCTGATTTTAGCGCCTCATCAAAATGAGTAAGGCGCATAACATGAATCACTCCATCATGACTTTCAAAATAACCGGTACGCACTAAATCCCGAAGGGCAACTGTGCACAGAACGGTAATCGCGGCTAAGAAAAGTAGGGTAGATTTCATTGTCTTATCTGCGTAAGAATTGCAGATCATTCCAATCCCACACTCGTTCGGGATGAAAATCAATATTTACCGGATTCCCATCCCAATACATAGTTGGATAGTAGGTTGCCCCTGACCGGTAAGTTCCAATGCTAACCAATGAAGCAAGTACAAATAGGCTCAAAAATGTCAATTTGTATTTTATTTTCAGTGCTTTAATTTGTTTGAAAAACAGAAACACCATATAGGCAAAAAGGGGCAGGATATCGGTAAAGTAGCGTGGTCCAAATCCCCAACCGCCCCACCAGCCTTGATAATTAGAAATTAAAATCCAATGGAGAACTATCCCGACAAATAGCAGCACATCCAGTAAGGTAATTTCTTTCCGTTTGATGGCAAGTATTACCCCAATAAAAATAAATAGAATAAAAGGTGAAAAAATAAACAACCCGCGATTAGGACTGACTAACAAACCCATAAGTCCTTCGAGACCAAAGCGGAAAGTGTGAGTATAAGGACCCATGCTAATGCCCCCCGGATAATAAAAAGGTGAAAGCAGATTTCCGAAAATATGAAGATTATAGATAATTAATGGCACTAACAATAACATGGACAGGAGTACTGAAGTTAGCCAAATTCTGCGATACTTTATAAACACATAAATAGAAAACAGGATGAGCGGAATACAGTTGGTAGGCCGGATTATGAAACTGTAAGCTAAAGGTAATTGCGCAAGTAAAACTAAGAATTGATGTTTCCGAGCTTTAATCAGTAACCACAGCGCAAGGGCAAGCATCAGCATTGATGGCCCGTGCGGCCACAATGTTCGAGCAGCTGAGGTCCAGGCACTGGTACCCAACGCTATGCTGACACTGCCCAGTAGTGCATAATACCAGGGAACAATAGTAAGACCAATAGCGTAAACAGTGATAATGGCCAGCGCTGTAAATAAGGCTGCTAAAAACGTATCCAAACGATCTGTTTGCGTAAGCACGACCTGTTTGTTAACACCGATTGGATTGATAAAGTTCGTGCCATACCAGTCGTAGACTGCAACCAGGGGAACGGTTAATAAAGTAGTTCCAATTGGATAGATGGAATAAATATGTCCTTCTCGTGTCAGAGTGCGGGTTTTATAAATACCTTCTTTATCGATTAACCAGCTGTATTCGTTAAGATCGGTATTTTTTTCTGAAAGAATACTTTGGGCCGTATGCAGGACATACCGTGAATCACCCCGATCTCTCACTTTACTCGTCACATAAAGATGAAAAACTCCCACGAATAAAACAATTCCCACACTCCAAATGAGCGCTGTATGTAATTTTGCGCGCATATTGATTATTATAGTCAGTATTGTGTTGAAATCACGCCTTCCATTTATAGCAATTCTAGCATGTATTGCCATATTTGGCGTTTTATTACGACTGGTAAATTATGATGCTATACCTGCTCAAAGCGAAACGGCTGACGAATTTTTGTATCCGTGGGCAGGCATGTCACTGATCACTACCGGCGTTCCGAGTTCCTGGTCCTGGTTTACCAGTTATCCTGAGGGGAAAGTATACAACAAATGGGGAGGACCGTTTCGAATTGTTTCTCCCTGGCTGGAAAAACCGCCCTTATACTCGTTGCTTTCCGGCAGCTGGATGTTGGCGTTTGGTGCCCATGATTTTTTTGACGTACGCCTTAGCGTATTACGTTTGCTGCCAATTACTTTAAGTTTTGTAACTATTGTACTGGTCGGAACACTGGCAGCTAAAGTTCTTACTCCTGCAACTGGCCTCCTGGCCGCACTTCTCTATACCACAATTCCCACAATTGCCGTCAGCAACCGTCTATCACTGACTGAAAACTTATTGACTCCGCTTATCCTGTTAACTCTGCTTGCGCTTGAATCAAAACATAAATTTGCGGCTGCATTCGTACTTATTTCCGGTGTAATTTTGACTGTTCTAACCAAACAAATTGGTATTTCGCTTTTAATTACCGTTAGCATACTACTCCTTGCCCAACGCGCCTGGAAAATGCTGGGGCTTGTGGTATTGGCTGGTTTGGCTGGCTTCGGAATTTATTACGGCATGGGCATCTATTATGGCTGGGAACAATTTATGCGTGTGCAAAATGAATTTCAGCAGGCGTTTACTTCCGCCGGACTACCGGAACTTATGGCATCGCTCTTTAGTTTTCCTACTGTCGGCAGAAAAGATCATTTATTGTTTGACGGAAGTATGCTCCTGGGCTACTTGATTCTTTTTGCAGCACCGCTGTGGACTGCGGTGGAAATACATACGGCAAGTCTGATTGGCGCGGCCCGGTCAAAAACATTTGCGCTTTTTCTGTTTCCATTTGTTTTTCTCATTTGCCTAAGCCTGGTGGCCAGTGGCGCTGGTTTTAGTTTCTACGGCTGGCATGTGTTTCCGCTGTTTCCATTTATCACAATTTTTCTGGCGCAGACGCTTCTTAACTATTGGCGTGGGAAATTATCACCATTTACCAGTCTTATTATCTTTTTATTTTTAGCAAGTTCAACTCTCCGTTTCGGATTAACTATTTTTGATCAAAATCATCAGATTTCCTGGCAACCGTTGCTTATGTTTCTACTGTGTATAATCGTAGGTCTTGAACTGCTGCCGCAAAAAATACGTGCCAAAGGTTTATTGACCTTATTTGTCATATATCTGGCAATCAATGTTTTAACTGTCTGGCACATGAGTCTATTTATACCCAGCCTGCCGCAGCCGTTGTAACAACTGCCCAGTTGTTAACGTTTGAAAAACCGGTCTTATTACTACAGGCTATTTATAATAATTGTTATAGGTTTTATGTTGCGCTTTTACCAGCTGGGCGTGTTTCCTGAGCCTGGTGAAACGCGCGACGAACTCCAGTATCCGTGGGCTGGCATCACGTTACTCACTACCGGTACCCCCACTTCCTGGTCGTATTTTGACAGCTATACCAACCGCCAAAGTATCCGGTTTGGCAAACAGGAATTTCGTCTGGTCACGCCCTGGTTTGATAAACCACTCCTCTATCCACTTATTACCGGATTTTGGATGCAGTTAAATGGAATCAATTCTATTTTCAACGTCAACTTTTTAATCCTCCGCCTGGTTCCGCTTGCACTTAGTGTCATGACTTTAATTTTACTTGCGCTGGTTGCTAAGTCTGTATTTGCTGAAAACATCGCGCTCCTTGCCACACTCCTCTATGCTACGATTCCGAGTATAGTATTTTCTAATCGGCTGTCGTTGACTGAAAATTTGCTGACACCATTTATATTACTGACGATCTATATAATTCAGTCGCAATTGAGGGGTGACATGCGCATGGGGCATCCCCATCCGAGTCTTCACCTGTTTGAGGCCGACACACGTCGGACGAGTTTGAAGCGAGGATGGGGAAACGCGCATGGCAGGCCCCCGTGGGACAAAACCTCGCTTTTTCTTTCAGCAGTGTTAGGAATTCTTTCTGGTCTCGCCTTTCACACGAAACAAACCGGCGTCGTAATGTTTATTTTTGTGGCTGGTGTTTACATCTGGCAACGTAGATTCAAAGAAATATTTTTAGCTGCAGTTGTTTTTGCCTTGTTCGTAGTTTTGCATTTCGCAATAGTCAGTAACTACGACCTCAAACTTTATTTTAACGTCATGTCTGATTTTCGCCATGGCCATACACTCGTGGGACTACCCGAACTGCCGTTTGCCCTGTTCCGTTTTCAAGGTATTGGCCAGCAGGATCGGCCATTTCTGGATGGCAGCCTGCTCTTCGGGTATCTGTTTCTGTTTACTCTGCCGTGGTGGCAACATAAGCAAAGAGTGCGTGCCACGTCATCCTGGAAAGGCAACGACCTTGATAGGATCTCAAAAGATGCTATCGCCTCGCTCCAGCATGACGAACAGCCAACTTACTTTCTTCATTCAAAAATGATAATTTTCGCACCTGCTTTTCTCTATCTCATTATCTTAAGCGCAATTGAAAGCGGTGCCTCCCTGTTTAGCTTCTTTGGCTGGCATGTCTATCCCCTGTTTCCGTTTGTGGCAATTGCGCTCGCTGTAGGGCTTTATAGAGCCTGGCAGGACCAGGGAATTTTGCAACTTGGAGTTCTATTTTTCTTTCTGGGCATTTCCAGTGTTAGGTTTTTATTTTTGCTGCTGCCGCTGTCATGGCACTACCGCTGGCAGTATGCACTGCTACCGCTTTTAATCTTCATAGGAATTACTCAACTGGCTCCGGATACATTAAAACGCAGGGGAATGAAATTTCTCTTTGGCGCGTATCTCGGGGTAAATATTCTAACTGTTCTCTACGCCAGCAGCTGGTTTCCGCCACTTGCACTGCCGCTTTTTTAAACATAAGCTCAATTACAGTGCTTCTTCTCCTTGCATACTGAGCGTTATTTCTTTTTAATTAGAGTAGCCTATGCACCAGCCGCGGGTATTTTTTTTAGCAGTGCTCTTTTTACATCTTACGGTAGCAATCAGTTTGGCGCAGGAATCTACCCGGCAACCAGCTCCGCGCGTAAAAGATGCACCAGAGGTTGTGTCAAATGAAGTACTGATTAAGTTAAAACCGGGCAGCCGGCCAATTCAATCCCGAATTCAATCAGATGCGTTCCGCATTACTCCACAAACTGCGCAAACTGACAGTTTACCTGCTTCAGTCCGACAAATCCAGGATAAACACCAGATTCAGGCAATTGAGAAAATTAACAAAAGAGCCCTCCCTTCCGATCAGACTCGAATCAAGGATTTAGATACCGTCTATACCGTCCGGTTTAGCGAAAGCGAGGTGCCGCTTGCTGAAGTAATTAAACAGTTTAATCAAGACCCGGCTATTGAAGCGGCATATCCAAACCATATTTTTACGCTGACTCAAGTTCCCAACGATCCGTATTATCTTGACCAGTATCCTGACAATATTAGTAATCGCCTTCCGATTTGGAATCCACTTCATGATTATCAATGGAACCTGAAAACTATCAGCATGCAGGCAGTTTGGGATTTGGATCTACCTGAGGTAAAAGTGGCGGTAATTGATTCAGGTATTGATTATACGCATCCGGAACTTGGGAACTGCACCCTTGAAATGGTTAATACTGGCCAATGTCCAAAAGTCTTACCGGGTATTGACTTAATCAACAACGATAACGATCCTATGGACGATAACAATCACGGCACTCACGTTTCCGGAATTATCGCAGCTCTTACAAATAATAATCTGGGAATTGCGGGCATGAGTCAAAATGCCCGGATTATTCCAATTAAAGTTTTTGATCCACAAGGCAGATCTTACGAAGATGATATTCTTGCTGCTATCAATGAAGCCGTACTACGAGGAGCAAAAGTGATTAATGCAAGCTGGGGTGGTCCAGGCACCAGTCCAATTCTGGAAGCGGCGTTTAGATCCGCTTATGAACAAGGAGTGACTATTGTTACGGCAGCCGGAAATAATACATTTGACACATCTACTTTTTATCCGGCAAGTTTTACCTGTAAAACTCCAGCAGATCCCAAGCGGGACTGCACCATTACTGTTGGTGCTACTGATACTCGGGAAGTGCGCGCTAGCTATTCAAATTGGGGCGCAGACCTCGATGTCTCGGCACCCGGTGGATTAGATAATGAGGTACTCTCACTTAAATCTGCATCTGGCCTTGCCGATAACAACGCATCATATGGCTACTTACGCGCAGCTGGAACCTCAATGGCGGCACCTCATGTGAGCGCTTTGGCAGCAATAGTACTGGGCGCGCATCCGGAATTTACTCCCCAGCAGGTATATAACAGCATTGTGAATGCAACCCGTGACCTGGGCGATCCGGGTTTTGATGCTCTGTACGGAGCTGGGATCATCAATGTCGATGAAACAGTCCTGACTCCAAATACAAATGATGTGCTTGAAGCCCGAATTTCATATCCTTATCCTAATTTCCTGACTTCCCCGCAATTTGAGTTACGTGGTAGTAGTTTTGGTCCGCAATTTGATCATTATATAGTGGAGTATGCACAGCAAGATGCAACCAATTGGACAACGAATGGTGTAACTTTGCTTAATAATGGCAGAACTCCAATTATTCATGGTAATCTTGTTAGCGTTAATCTCCCAAGCATAGCAAGCGGTACCTACAACTTCCGCCTGACCACGTTTGCTAAGGATGGTACGACTTCGCATAGTATCCAACCTGTTGCAATTGACTTTCAGGTTAAACCCGGATTTCCGATTGAATTCGGCTCCAGTCTTGAGCAAAAAACTGTTTTTGCTGATGTTAATCAGGATGGTGTTGACGAACTCATTTTTACAAATGGCACACATGGAATGATCGATGTGCTCACCAAAAATGGTTTTTCGCTTCCGGGTTGGCCGAAATTTACTGGTGAACTGGAATCAAATGGCTACCAACCGAATTTCATTACCGTTAGTGATTTTGATCCGAGTTATCCAGGTTTGGAAATCATTGTGCCAGTCAGCTACTCTGGGATGGGTAACCAACTCATCATTTTCCACGCCGATGGCACATCGGTTCCGAACTGGAGTATTAACGACTGGACACCCTCAGAGTATGTCGGCCTCACCACCAATGTGAGTACAACAATCATAAACAATCAGGCAGTAATTATTTATGCGGAAATGTTACCAGTAAATACTTCCCAACCGATGAGAATTCATATGTATAATATACAAAGACAAGAGCTTCCGGGTTGGCCGGTGGAACTACCAATGGTTTCGGCCGGAGAACGAAACGATTTTTTTATTCTCAGTCCACCTCACACTGCTGACATGAATAGGGATGGATCGCCGGAAATAGTCGTAGTTTACAACCTCAACAAACTGAAAATATATTCTGCTACCGGACAACTACAGGCTGACATTACGCTTCCTCCAAGTGAGTTAATTGGAGAAACATTTGGGGAATATGTGCAAATTGCTGATGTGACTGGAGATACGAATTTGGAAATTGTCGGTGTTGCTGATATTTCGGAAGACTCATTAGATCCACGCACTGGGAAAATTTATGTCTGGGATCATCTGGGAAATAATGCATCGCCGGCATGGCCAGTGACTGTTGTTTTGCCAACCGAATTTCCGCCACCAGCCCGCACACAAAGTTTAAGTGTGGGAGATTTTAATCATGACGGTAGAACAGATATTTTCATTACAGCTACTGGTAATAGTTATTCTGGCGGCATGTATTATGTCTTTGATGGTTCAGCCCAAGTTTTACCTGGTTTTCCCTTTCGTGGAAGTCATGTAATTGACGACGCAATCAACCTGACTCAAATTGATAATAACCATTTTTGGCTCAATACTAGTTTTGATGAAGTATATATGTTCATCTATAATCCATTTACAGCAACTATTAACAAACTATCTCAATTTGATAAAGCCTTTAAACTGTTTCCGGACATGTTGCAAGCATTTGCCGGATCGCCCGCAATCGGCCAATTTGATAGCGATCCAGAACTCGAACTTTCGGTCAATGTACAATATGGTATAAGTTCCAGTAGTGGTCAAACATATTTATACGTCTTTGATTTACCGATCGTACCCAAACAGCTTGACTGGCCGCAGTATTTTCAAAACCACGAGCGGACCGGTGCCTTGATAAACCTCACTATTAACTTTGATATCAATGGCGATGGATCGGTAAACTTAGCGGACCTCAAAGAGTTGATCGGAAGGTTATTTGATCACGAAACCGGGATTGATTTTAACCTTGACGGCGTCAGCTCTGCTTTTGACTTTGCGGTATTTCGAAATTACTTACTCACCAACTAGTTCAGCGTTAATTCCGGCTGCTTTTTCTCCGCAAACACCAGAAGCCGTTGCAGTCTGGTGCCGGGCGGCCAGCAGGTTTGCAAAATCAGCCGCTCTTTTTGGTCACTGTTTACAGGCGCTAAGTACGACGTATCGGTCGGATCAACGATCACTTTATTTGAAACAAAATACCGGTGCTTCACGCCTTTGTAATAAATTTGCACCTCATCTCCCGCTTCCAGTTCACGTAATAAATAAAAGACCGCGTTAAATCGGACCACATTAAGCGGGCTTTCAGTCGAATGAGCAAACAGGTAAATGGTCTGGTCAGAGCCGGGCAGACCCGTGCCGGCTGCATGCGCGACTCCGGTTTTGAGCGACTCCATGTAACTCGTCTCATCAGCCGGATTGACATTGGCAATAATCCGGCTTTTGGCATGAATTTTGGGAATAATCAGGCTAAACTCCGGATCCGGAACGCCGGGGATTTCGCCGATCAGTTTTTCATCAACCAAATTCGCAAATCCGCCTTTCGGTATCTCACTTACGACTTCCTGACTGTCTTCAACCACCGGAACCGGTTCCACTGCCCGTGACAACCGGTACCCGAGTTCTACTTGAATCAGCGGACCGTAGGTGAATAAAAATCCCAGAATACCCAGGCACATGAGCAGAGTTCCCAACCGGGGAAACCATCTAACAGATGGCATACGGGCAACAGAACTGTGTTTTGCAGGCGCGTGAAATAGTTTCCAGGGATACACTGTTACCCGCCGCATCAGCTTTTTAAGCTGTGTACTCGTGGAAAAAACAAATTGCAACGTTTGATCGCCAATAGCCTGCAGTAGATTTTGACTCAAGTGAATTAAACTCCTCAGTAGAAAAAATGTAATGGATAATAGAATTTTGAGGAAAAATCGGAAACCGGGAAGCGCCGTAGTTTGTGCGCGGGTTAACCATGACTTGAACGGGAATTCGGACGCCTGCCCTACACCCGAATTCCCATCCAAATCGTTAACCCTTCGACCTTGCTCAGAGTAAACCCTTCGGCTTTGTTTAAGATGAACCGTTCGACTCACACCTTCTGAAGTTTGACCTTCAGGGCGAGTTCTTTTTCTGGTTCGGATTCTAATACTCCCTGATATTTGAGGTGCGAGTGATCGGCTTTGATCAAATAGTATACCCGATTGCCGGATCATGGACTATCATTATAACCTGTGTTGTCAATTTTATAAATACATTTTTACTTTTTTGTTCGAGTCCGCCGCAGGCGGATCGAGAACTTACCGCTTGTCATCCCGAACTTGTCCTGATGGGATCACTTTGGGATTTCGGGATCCCGACATTATTTCTTGACTCTCCGCCAGCTGACGGATCGAGCAATAATTTTGTAGCGGAAGACTGAACTCTTTTTCTTAACCGTGCCTGATTCCGGTTCTTAAAAAAACCTTTTCCAACAGCATTTTTGACTCGATACAGCTTCGAAAAATGGACTTGACACGTAAGGTGTAACTTGTTAAAAACATGAATGAGGATACCAAAACCCTTCTCTGTCCTAGGGTGACGGTACCATTACACAAAGAGCATTACTATTCGTAGCCACTCACCAATATGCTAGCGATAGTGATGCTCTTTTATGTGCGAAGAGTTGCTGTTTTGTTAAAAACTGCTTACTCTTCCCAAATCTATTTTTTCCGAAATTCTCCTCTAACTTTTTCTCTATACTTGTAAAACGTTTATCAGCAATCCCCGTTTGTTGAGCTCCTGAAATTGCCACTGGACTGAAGATACAAATTCGTTTTGCTCAACTTCCTCCGGATACAGTTCACCTGTTTCTACAAACCAACTAAATAGTTTCCGGCCCGCAAATTTCAATAATTCTTTCATGTTTTCCTATTCTGTTCCTACTTAAGTAGGAAGCTAAGTATGGTTGTATCACGCGCTTTATTCTCATGTCAAGTCCTATAGTTTAATTGATGTGATTTGATATAGGGTCTATAGTATTTAAATTACGGCTATATATCATTTAAGGCTGTCATTACGATCTATAACACTTTGTGGATAACTCATCTGAAATTTCAGCAACTTTTTGTGGATAAATAGTGGGTAAAATTACAGCTTCAAATTAATCGGTGCGGCGCGCTTCCCCATTGCATTCTGAAACGTCATTGCGGTATATGGTAGAATCCGTGATTATTAATTAAAGGAGGAAATATATGAGTGTTGAAGATAAATCTAGAATAATACCCATTTGGGCTACGGATCAAACAAAAACTGTACCGCGCAATAACTTTGGGGCTGAAATTGAAGGTCCGTTTGAAATTCAATTAGATCCAAATAGAGCAATCCGTTATGAGTTCAGCCATACCTGCAATCCCCGAAATCCTCAGTTCGGTGGTCCTGAAGACAATCTTATTGAAACTTTAGCATTGGAACATTGGGAACATGAGCACCCCGGACTTAAACTTCCGAGTATTTCCGAAATACTCGAGTTGGCATACACCTATAATCCCGATGGCACTATTCATGAAAAAATAATCAATATTGACCAAATCAATACAAACCTACATCAAGCAGGAACTTATGATCATGCCTGGTATGACCAGGATGGAACATTACATAGAGGAAGTTGCTTCACTGGTTGGGGAACTACTGCAGAGCGCCAACAGGCAGCGGCTGCCGGGCATTTTGAAAGCGACGAATTGCCTGAGCACATTGATTTTGAAGCTACCGCAAAAGCGTTTATTGAACTTATGAACCAACTCGGCCAAGGCGCACCGTTTCAAAAACCGCAGCTGGTACCTGCAATCACATCCAAAAGCTAAGATTCGGTTAAGTCAGAGCTCCCTATTGCAAGGTAAATGTGGTTGTTGTATATTTCAGAGTCCTTTACCGTATTATTTATATAAGGAGGAACTATATGGCAGTAGCTAAACAAGAAGCGCAAATCCGACCAAATTGGGCCGGTGAACAAACACAAATTCCACCACGTATAAATTTCGGAAATGAAATTGATGGACCCTTTGAAATGCAATTAGATTCCGATAGAAGAATTTATTATCATCGCTCCTATATCTATGATAGTCGGGATAGCCGGTCACATAAGCAGGGTGGACAGGAAGACCCTATACATGAAACGCTGGCACTAGAGCATTGGGTACATGAACCTGGTAAAGCACTAGGATATTCGGAAATATTAAAATTGTCCTATTCGTATATGCCAGATGGAAGCATCAATAAACAAATCACCATTCACCAAATCGAAAGGCAATACGGGGCAACATTTAACTATGCTTGGTATGATGACAACGGTACGTTACATAGAGATGGAATGTACATGGGACTTGGAGATCGCCAATCGCACGCTAGAGCTAAGACAGCCGGACATTTTGAAAAGGACGAACTACCTGAGCAAATTGATTTTAACGCTACAGCTCAGGCATTTATCGAACAAATAAACCGACTCGGGGTAGGCGCTGAGTTTCAAAAGCCATTATTGATACCTGCCGCGTCCTAAAGCTAAGCTTTGGTTTCGTTTATCCTTTTGTAACAATTCATATGTTAATTATTGATTGAGCGAAACTCGAGGATTGACACTACTTCTTTCCCTATGCTATAGTCTTTCAAAGCAGAAAGGGCTTTGGCCCTTTTTTTAGTTCTTGTTAACATTTCCCAAGCTATCCGCCCAGGGCGGAGACCAAGCGAAATGGACGATTTTAACGAATTACCACTACAGACACTGGAGGCGGCACTCAAAACAATATCTGACTCTGCGGCCTCCAAAGCCCAAAAACTCCTCGCTGCCTCACTCGTTACCCAGGCGCGCGTTTTTGAATATACCCTGAGCGATGATACACAACCACTTCTAATCCTTGACGTGACGCACTTTCTCAATCATCGCATTAATACCAAGCTCATGGCGGCAATTGGGGCTGAGCTGGCTGAGAAAATTACCGATTGTAATCCTGATATCATTCTTACCGCTCCCTCGTCCGGCAATATTCCGGCAATTACTACAGCACTCCATCTCGAAACGCAACCTGATGTCGTGTACGCGCCCAAAGGCGTACCCATCACCATGACCGAGGTTTACCAGGCCAAAAGCCGTTCGTATACGCATGGTAAATCTGTAGATCTAACTGTAGCGAAAGATTGTCTGTTACCGAATCAACGCGTGGCCATCTGCGACGACTTTCTCGATACAGGCCGAACGAGTGAAGACTTACTGAACATTGTCAAGCAAGCTAATTCAGAAGTCACCTGTTTTTTCTTTGTGATTGAAAAACCCTTTGGCGGCCGGGAACAGCTCAAACATTTGGGCTTCGGGGATGAACAGATTGTCAGTTTAATAAAAATCGATTCCCTGCGGCCGGGTAAATTGAAGTTGAATGGCTTTGACGTGTGGTTTGAGCTTAAAAGAGTATAAAAATTTAAAAAGGCCGCCTACTCCCGCCTTCATTATTGAAAATGAAGGATCGGCGGGATTCGGCGAGCCAAAGGAGAAACAATGAAAGAACGAATAATACCTGTCACAAGCCTAAAATTTAAGCGATACAGAGTCGGACCAGATACGGTAAGCGCAAAAGTAGATTTGGATGGAAATTTGTATATTCGAAGTCGAATTGTCGGCACTGATCCTACTGGTCGTCCTTTACCGAGTAGGTATTCTACTATTATAAAACGAATTGAGACAACGGAATCTCTACCTATGCGCAAACCTATTCCGACCTTTGCAACCAATGGTCCACGGGGAAGAGTTATTTTCACAACTGAATAAATTCATGAATTAATTTATGATCCTGATTATCGACTTTGGCGGACAAACCGCACATCTGATTGGCAGAAGGCTGCGGCAACTCGGAGTCACAACTGAGTATGCAGATCCGGATGAGGCAGCCAAAAAAATTGAAACGCTGAGTCCATCTGGTCTTATCCTTTCCGGCGGTCCGGCGTCAGTATACGATCATGGCGCGCCACACATCAGTAAAGCTATTTTTAAGGCAAATATTCCTATTCTGGGCATTTGTTACGGCTGGCAACTGATGGCCAAACTGTTAGGTGGCGAAGTAAGAAGCGCTGCCAAAGAATACGGACCCGAAGAGCTCCAAGTTGAAAAGCGAACCGGTATTTTTTCCCTTCCGCAACAAAAGTGTTCAGTTATCATGTCACATGGCGATACGGTAACTAAATTACCTCGCGGATTTACTGCAGCTGCCCACACTCGAAGTGTCAAGATTGCTGCAGTTTACCACTCCAAAAATCCCTGGTTTGGGGTGCAATTTCATCCTGAGGCAGATCACACCGAACAGGGGCTCGCGCTGTTGCGCCTATTTGCACAGACGG
>Ga0209542_10001992_pt1 | contig 46746 bp, 45 predicted proteins | sample RifCSPhighO2_01_FD_184028 | JGI IMG/M metagenome (GOLD analysis project Ga0209542, IMG submission 184028) | Soil microbial communities from Rifle, Colorado - Rifle CSP2_plank highO2_0.1 (SPAdes) (version 2) | ecosystem: Environmental > Terrestrial > Deep subsurface > Rock core/Sediment ...
AAACAAAATCCCAGGCGCTGGTGTACTTGCGGCGACAACTCGTGAACGTCATCTGGTGCATGCTGAAGTACAAGACGGTGTATCGGTCGTGACGCTATCCACAGGCAGAAGTTGCCATAGCGGATCTATTCGCGCGCACTCGCTTACGCGAAAGCTCCCTTAAGCTCCCAAATCTTTTTTCTTTTCCTCAAACTCTCTCTTATCAATTTCGCCCTTGGCGTATCGTTCCTTCAAAACATCAAGCGCGGATCTTTCGTGATTGTGCGTGCCGCGTGATTGGCTCGTGAGCCACTTGATAAGCGCGACAATTCCGGCGATTATCAAGACCCACCAGAGTATCATGAAAATCCAGCCGAAGCCGCCGAAAGACCCGAATCCAAAGTTCATCATATTATTTATTGAGTTACTGCCACCAAGAGGAGACGACCATCCTCCCCACATCATATTCATCATCGGCATCCAGCCACCGCTGATTGCCGGAAATGCCGCCGATGTATCGCAACCGGAGAGCCGTCTACCCATGACAATATGAATCTGCTCCTCGCCGTCTTCGCCATGCGCCTGAATCATCATGGCGTTCATGGCGGCATGCGACTCACCGGACATCTGACCCATAAAATACTCGCCAAGAACTCCGTAGTGCTCATCGTTTAGATTTTCGCAGGCAATCTCTTTTGCTTGAAGCTTATTCCACAGCTCTTTGCCCTCTTGTTCTTCGCGTGCAGTATGCTCGACGACGGCGTTCCAATCCGCCGAAGAATTGGAAAATCCGCCCATCATTTGAGCATTTACACTTTGAGTAAATGAACCGACGACAACTATAGAAAGAATTGTGAAAATGAGTTTTTGCATATTCGTTAGCCAAATACTAAAACCTTATCCGAGCTCTCGACCATTTTGAGTAAGTCGGACATTGTGGAAACAGGACACACTTTGCTCTCGCTCTTACCGCGCACTTTCAAACAACTTTCGCATGCATAAATTTGACCCTTCAACTCTTTGAACTCCGATACTTTTACCGAAATATCAAAATTCTTACTGTCCGGGATGGCGTCGAGTTCCGACCCCTCGCTCATCAAAAAGACTTCAACCGCATGACCAGCCTTAAGGGATGTGATTCCCAGACGGAATGTATTCCAAATGTGTTCGGGATTATTGGATTGTAGGATGATGCCGAGCTTCATAGAGATTATCTTAGCATTCATTGATATAATACTACATATGCACTATTTTCTCTACGCTCGCAAAAGCACCGATGTCGAGGACAAGCAAGTGCTGTCCATTGAGTCGCAACTTGCAGAACTTCGCGTGCTCGCGCGACGCGATGGTTTGGAAATTGTAGAGGAGTTTGTGGAAAAGAAATCCGCAAAAATCCCCGGCCGCGCGATATTCAACGACATGATGTCGCGCATTGGGCGTGGCGAAGCGCAAGGAATAATTTGTTGGAAGATAGATCGCCTCGCGCGAAACCCAGTTGATGGCGGACAAATTCAGTGGCTTTTGCAACAAGACATCATTCGTCATATTCAAACGCACGACCGCTCGCATTATCCAAACGACAATGTCTTGATGATGTCCGTTGAACTCGGCATGGCGAATGAATACATCCGCCAGTTGAGCGCGAACACCGCGCGAGGATTACGACAGAAAGCACGGCAAGGGATATATCCCGGACTCGCCCCTATCGGCTACCTGAACGACCCGCGCACAAAAACAATCCGAGTCCACAAAAAGAACGCCGCGCTTGTGCGCGAGATGTTTGAGAGATATGCGGACGGAAAATCTACACTCGATGGCTTGGCGATATTTCTTGAGGAGGCGGGCGTGATGTCCAAAGGAAATCGCCGCGTCCATATCTCGCGCATTTCGTTCGTTCTGCAAAATCCGTTTTATTACGGACACTTCCGCTACGCGGGCGAGGTGTACGAGGGCAATCATTCGCCGCTTATCTCAAAATCGCTTTTTGACAAAGCGAACGTCGTGCTTCGCGGCCGTGGCCGGACGCTCGCAATCAAGACCGACCCTGCGCCATTCTGCGGACTTTTGCGATGCCGTTTCTGTGGCATGGGCATCACGGCCGAAGTGAAAGAGAAGCACCAGAAGAACGGCAACGTGCATCACTACACTTACTACCGCTGTACGCGCAAGAACAAGGCCGTGAGATGCAAAGAAGCGCCGGTGCGAAGCGAACTGTTGGATTCGCAACTTTCGGTGCTTCTTGGCGAGTACGCCATGCCGCAGGAATGGGTATCGCCTTTGTCGGCGATGCTCGATACGGAAGCGGCTAGCGCCTCAAAAACGGCGGCAGAGGCCGTTCAAGGACTGCGCGAGAAAGCGGACGCAATCTCGCGCACGCTCGCTCGCCTTACAGATTTGTACGTTGCCGAGGATTTAGAGCGCGAGGAGTATCTTTCGCGCCGCCGCACGCTGATAGGCGAGCGCCGGACGATTGAGGAACAAATCGTCCGTCTTGAACGAGCCCCCGCCGCGTGGGTTGAACCTGTGCGGAATTGGATTCAAGACGCTTCGCATCTTGATGAAATAGCGAAGTCAGAAGACATCCCCTCCAAAAAATCCCCCCTCCAAAAAGTTTTCGGATTGAACCTCTCAATCCACGCGCGCGAAGCGCGCGGTTTGCCCATTTCCCCCTACGCGGCGCTTCGCGCCGCGCGCATCTCGGCCTCTGAAAAGCCATTGAGTTTGATTCTTGAGCCGTTGTCCGGAATTGAACCGGAGACCTCGTCATTACCAATGACGTGCTCTACCAACTGAGCTACAACGGCAACAAAACGATACTATCACGCAACGGTATACTCCCACAATTCTTCGATGAGCGGCGCGACCGCCGCGTCGGTTATGGCTTCGGCCGTGATGTCTGCAACGGTAAATATCTGCTCCTCAAGCTCATACTCCAACCTCATAAGCTCCTCAAATGTATCGGCAGGTGCTGCGACTCCGTCTTGTTGCGCTGCATCAATGCGGTTCAGATACCGCGTGCGACCGTCGCGCAAACGCTCGTCGAGAGAAAGCACGCCGTGAGGCCCCACCCTCGAATCAGAATACTCGCAGATCTTTTTCTCGAAAGACGCCGACTTCACGACCTCGCCGACCTTAGAAAAGCTGACTGCGGCTATGTATGAGATGACCTCTTCTGAAAGCCCGAGCTCGCGGGCAATCGCCTCGTTCACCGCGTGTTGGTCGGCGCCGCCGTATTTTAGTTTATATTCGCGCTGAACGTTCTCCCAATAGGCTAGTCCTTCCGGCTCAAGAAATTCCGGGATTTGCCCGAGTTTGAATTTGACTATATTCCCCATGTCGTGGAAGAGGCACGCGAGAATTACGTCATTCTTCCCAACAGGCTGTGTGAAATTGTCGCAAATCAACTTTCCCACCGCCGCGACGCGAAGCTGGTGCGTCTGCAAAGCCGGCATTATATTGTATGCCGCATAAATCTCACGCGGTGTTTTCATGGTTAAGCGACCTTCCTCTCAACGGCTTCTCTTCGGGGTTCGTTGTCATTCGCCGCACTCTTAAGCTCGAAGAAATTACTGGGCTTAGTATGTCCGGCCACACGCTCAAATGTGGGAAGCGCTACGGGTGCGTTGATTGCCCCGTCTGTGCAACCTTCTGCGCGCATACGCTTCTCCGCCGAATCGAGAATATCGAGGAGTGTGCCTCCCTGGCGACGGCGCTCGGAAAGCCACAAGTGGGTGATGATACCGAGGCGTTTCCCTACCTCATCTTGGGCGTCAATTTTTATCGCGGCAAATCCGTCGACTTTTTCCCCGTCCATGATAAGAAAAAGTTTCAGGCGATTGTTTTTATTCAAACTCTGCAGATACAGCTTCTTTAAATCCGGGGTCCGTTCCCGCATCTTTACTCGCCCCTCGCTTGTATCACCCGGGTCCCATTCCAGTTTTTCAATTGTTGTCTTGTACTCGAAGAATGTCGCTGAATCTTCAATTGGTTTGAAGTCAAACCCCTTAGGCTTCTCTGGGCCTTGTGGCATCTCCATCTTTACCCCTCCGCCGTGAATCGTAACCATATGTCATCCATACTACCACCTTCCGCACCCCCGCCTGTGGAAATCCCCCTCGGTTGCCCCCGCGGCTTATTGTGCGTATAACTAACGAATATGGCTCTCCCGAAGCGGTACTTTGAGGACTATATAGCACTTTTTCCCGCGGAGTTTCAACCGTTCCTCACGGCCAAGCTCGCCTGTAAAAAGATTCTGGAAGCTGAAAAGCGGTTGAAGATTCCTCCCCGTATCTGGCTGGCATTCCTTACACCCCCTGCTTTGGAGGCCGGGGCGTATGTCCCCGTGAAGTGCAAACGTATCTGGCACTTGAAAACCGCGATGCTCAAGGCTCTTCCGCACCCGAAAGAATTTCTCGCCGTACGCGACCCGCTCCATAGTTCCAGCGAATGCGTGACGCTCTCTTTGCTTGAGACCTTGTATGACCTGCATGAGAACAAAGTGCTGCTGCCCGAAGAAAAACGCTACCGCGAATGGCTCGATGTGGCCAACCACTTCGGTCTCTGGAAACTCCGGTACATGCTTGAGGACGCAATATTCAAAACCTTTGACCCCGAGAATTTCGCTCTTTTTGAGAGCGTCGTCCAGAAGCAAATGTTCATTGACCAACACCTCATCCTTTCCATTCGCGGGATACTTGAAGACGCCCTCTCGAAAGCGGGCATCAAGGACTTTTCGATAGAGAACAGGGTCAAGAACATCTACGGCGTCTACAGTAAGGTGGCGCTTAAGAACAAAAGCATCAACGACATCTACGATATCCACGGCTTCCGCATACTGACATCATCCGAAAAAGATTGCCGGAAAGCGGTTGAAGTACTTCACAAGCTTTGGCGGCATTTTCCGGAGCGCTACAAGGATTACATTGCTGAACCGAAAGAGAACGGCTACCGGAGCGTGCATACCGTACTCAGTTGTCTGGAAGGAAAACTCATCGAATTCCAGGTGCGGACGTACGAAATGGACCAGATAGCGGCGTCGGGCCCCGCAAATCACGCGGAATACAAGAAAACGGCGAAAGCTACTGTTTCTTCTTAGCTGACGCGGGCTTGGGCGGCTCGGCTACTGCGGCGTAGGTATCCGCCATTTTCCAGCAGAGGCCAAACATTTCCCGCATGCTCGCGGCGATGAGCTTGCTTTTGACGATGATGGCGAGTTTCTCCGGAATCGAGAAATACGCGACTTTGTCGTCGTACACGTTTATCTCAATTTCGATATTCAAGACTGATTTCGGCAGGAGCCGGCTTTCGCGCAATTCTTCGGCATCTTTCTTTTGGCGCGCACGCGCCATTTTCGTGTCGGGGAAAATCGCGCGTATCGGTATCTTCGCCGCCTTGCGGCGCTTGTAGTATTTGGGCACGTACTCCGGCAAGATATTTTCTGTATCATCGATGGATGCGAACGCGAGGATTTCCGTTTTTGATGTCAGCGTATCTTCGTATGCGGCAACGATTCCCTCCGCTCCTTCATAGAAGGCAATCTCCGGCTTGGTGAAAGACGGATTCATGTAATCCTCGAAGTGCTTCAGGTGTTTTTTGAAATTCGAGATATTCGTCTCGAGTCTCATCTTGCCGTTCTCGAGAATATTGACGAGGACCCCCGGCTCCTGCGGAGTAAAGAAATCCTTCTCCCGGGAGAATTTGCTGACGAATCCCCTGTCGAGAAGGTTGGTAAGGATGACGCTCACGTCGAACGGCGCGAGTTTCGTTTCCTTGCTCAAAGTGTTGATATCCTGCGTTCCAAGCTTAAGACAAGCCAAATATACCTCGGCCTCCTTGGCATTGAGCCCTATGCTTTCGAGCAATTTGCGGAGCATGCAATAACTCTACGTATGGTGCCGAAAAAAGCAAACTCTCACAAACAAGGTCGGTCAACTCTTCGTTACAACGACCATTCGGGAGAGGCCGTCCGTATTGATCGGTATCAGCTCGATATCCCCTCGCGTAACCCAATTCAAATAAGAATATATCCTCTCTTCGGTAAACCGTTGCGACCAGAAACCTTCCTGGGTAGCTGTAAACGTGTCATCCTCCGAGGTGATCACGTGCATGCCGCAATTCTTATAAAACTCCTCTTGTTTTATCCGCGTAGCCGGAGAATCTATGTACGTAGAGCCAAGTATCAGTTCTCCGCCACTCGCTAATAGGTCATACGCGTCAGAAAACACTTCTTGGAATTTCTCGTTTGGTTCGAGAACACGCTTCGGATACGGAACGATGCGGCCACTATCGTCCCATTCGAGTTTGATCTCATCGGGCCTGAAATTACCGGGAGTAAACCAGGTCGAGATTATTGCGTGAAAAGGTAGCGGAAGTTTTTGCCGAAATAAAGCATCCTCAAGATGTATTGCATCAAATTCAAATGTTTTTATCTTATCTGTAAGACCCGCCTGGCGAACATTCCGTTTACAGTGCTGTACTTCCTGTGGACTGTTATCTATACCCACATATTGTTCGACATCCTGAAGAAGTTCTTTATCAAAACGAAGCGGCACATATCCGTCCCCTATTCCGATGTCGAATATCCTCAGAGGCGCTTCGAACTTCCGAGAGAGTGCTCTCAGTCGTTCTTGCAAGACCCGCAATTCGCGATGTCGGGATTTTCGCAACGCCTCCGGCAGGAACTCGTCATGGAGCGTCCGCTCGACCTCTTCCGCTCCGCTATACATTACCGACTTGTTTTTCTCTTTGCTCATAAGTGCAGTAGCCCATTTACTCTACGCGCCCCATCAAAGAAAGGCAATATCGGCTAGAGATTCGGGGATTGGCGACACAATTCTTCGAAAGTCGATATTTCTTTACGCCGCATTCTCCTTTCCAAAGAAGCGACATGAATCTCACGGATGGCATCGAATAGCCGGCCGATATTTTCCGGGGTTTGGTAGCGCGTGAAAGACACCCGTATCCCCTTCGGGCCCTCGGCATCAACGGTATATCCGTATCCGGGCTTGGAAAGTTCTTTCTGGAGGAATGCGAAATATTCGCCACCCTCAATTGGGTCACCCTCCGCGACTTCACCTTCGCCTGTGTGACGGGAGAGGCTGGGGAACGAGAGCGTGACATAGGTGTAGTCCGTCGAATTTCTGTGTCTCGGATGTGTTACCTCGCAGCCGAATTGCCTGCTGATAGCGGGGTCGCTTAGGAGTTCACCCGCTTCTTTACCTCCGAATGATAAGCCCGGCGTTGTGTACAAGTCTTTTATAAGGTCGGCGGCATATGTCCTAGCCCGTGCGATGGCGGATGCAGTCATGCGTCTGGAGTGCTCTGCCGTTCTGTCCCTCGTTTGACGGGGGTCGTCTGCGACTGTCGTCGTCACATAGGTATCAACCTTTGAGTTTTGCTGCTGTAGCGCTATACCAAGCGCCGCAATATTCACCCTATTTGCCGACCCCTCGTTCCAACTTAGGCCTTTGACGGGGTTCTTCCTGACTTCCAAATCAGGATGGTGACTAAACCAACTGGCGCGTTTTGATACGGGAGCCTCAACGGGTTGTTCCCGCTCGGTGAGTGCAGCCGACGCCCCTTCTATATAATCGCGAGCCCGTTCATCGTCGGCATCCCTATCTCTTTCCGTTTCAATTTTCTCTTCTTCGGAAGGAGGGTTCTTTTTTAGAATTAGTCCGCCGACGTTCCCGCCGATGCCGAGCGCTTTGCCTCCGCTGATAATAAAACCGTGAAAATGGAGCTTATCGAGCTCGCTCTCCCCGCGGGTGCGTCCGACCGATTGACACCCGTCCCCCAAACGGAACATGCCGGGCCATTCGCGTTCTAGGGCCTCATTCAACCTGCCCACATTTGCAAGGTTAGATTGCGACTCATCCTCCGAAACCATAATAGCGTCACCAAGACGCGTTTTTGGGCTCATCACACACAACAACGGCTCTCTACCTCCCTCGCGAGCCGAGAGAACGCGCATCTCGGCGAGAATTGTGTCGGGACTCTTGGAGCGACCTTCCGCATCGTAACTTTGTATGGCGATCGCTCTTGCTCCCTTGGCGATGAACGGTTTGGTAACCCCGTCAAATTCTTGATCGAAGATGAAAATGTAATCTTTGCCGCGTTCGATGGGCCGAATAAGCCGGTTGGCGAGGTCATTCACCGCACTCGTGGCACTCGGATAAAAGGCGATACCGTATTCTTTCTCTTTAATGCCGAAGTATGATTGAACCTGCCTCCGCGTGAATGTAAGAATCTGGTCGTACACATCACGTACCTCGGTACCCAACTCGCTCCACGCCCGCCCCGTATCTTCGAGCCATCGTCTCTTCGTGTCCTCATCGACTCCCTTCGCGGAAGAGAAATTGCGCCTGATTTTCTCTAGATGCTCCTCCGATAAGCCCAGTAGGTCTCTGGGCTGTATCAGCGGCATTAACTTTTCTCCGGGCGGGACTTCATGGGGATACGGGCCGCCTTCCAATACGTCGCGGTCAAACCACTTATTTGCCTGAAGAGCGACGAGGTGCCGAAGCGAGTAAGACGGTTCAATTTCCAAAAGAGGCAGGTCGAGAAGAGTGTTCGGATCATTTGATACCAGCTTCACGGAAGTGGCAATGACGCCGATTTTTCTGCGAAACGTCGCAAGTTCTTCCTGATACTTTTTGTTACCTTCCTCGGTCTGAATCTCCGGCTCTTTTGGCCGGTTGATGCGCTTTATCTTCTGGAGAAAGTTTGTAAATTCGAGCCTCTGGTTCGCTGAAATGAATATTTTTCTCGCATCCACCATGCGCAGCAGAGCGCTGAAGGGATGCAAACCGCCTTCCGAATCAGCCGGGGTAACGGAGTTGTCTTCCTCGAACTTCCGCAGAATGCTCACTCGCTCTTTCAGCGTGGTGGGCATCGGAGCTTTACTCTTCTGCAAGTCCCATATCGCATCTAGCGTTCTTTGGATATCCTTTGTAAGGTTCGCCGGAAGTTCGTCCGGACCCTTCTTCTCCTTCGACCTTTCCTGCTGCGCACGATACTTTTCCAGAAAGAAAAGTACGCTGTTACACTTTTGGGCAAGGGTTGACGGCCGGAACTCGTTAAGGAAACGTATCGATTCGGCAATGATTCCGCGCGGAACGTCTTTGGAAAAAACGAGGTGGAATTTGTCGACATCAAAAGGCGTTTGTTCGCCATCCGAGAGCACCCACGGATTTGTTGTGCTCTTGTCTTTTAGCGCATCGGCGAATGCGTGGAACGGATCCGGCGGGCGTGCCTCGGTGTCGGCGAGGTTGGCCGTTCGGAGTCTCTGGGATTGTAAGAAATCGGAAAGCGCTTGCTTAGAGCGATCGTCGATATCTTCCGCGGCTTCCGATTTTGAGTTTTTTAGCACCGTACCGGTGATATCCGCATACACCGGGAAGAATTCCCGTAACTTTTCGAAAAAATCGTTTTTTTGTGCGACACCCTCAATACGCGCCTCGGCCATCCGCGCATCCGTCAAGAGACGCAGGCGTTCAACCGTATCGGTAAATCTCACTCGAGGGGAATCGCCTTTGGCGTCTTCTTTGCCCACTACTTCATTCGAACTGCAGGCAAAGATGAGTCGCGCAAGCGTAGCCGCCAACGGGCCGTATTGTGAACTGAGGCGCAACGCCTCTTGCTGGACGTACTGCGCAGTTTCAATAGTAAAATGTTTATTCTTGAGCTGCTGATCGATATGTCCCTTGAGCCATTCTCGCCCCTCGTTCGATTTGAACTCAAGCCCTGCTTCGGCGATGAGTGCTTCTCCCGAAAAATAACGATCACGAATATGAGCCATCCCGAACTTCTGTTCTGTGGCGGGCTGATCCTGCTTAAGGTCCTTCCGTAACTTGTAGTTGAAGTCGTCGATGACTTGCACTGGTACGCCTTCCTCATACAAAATGTCAGACATCACCAATTCGTTGTGTGTGGCATGTGACCTCTTAAAAGCCTCTAGTCGTTGCCCCACTCTATTTACATTGAATGAGGCCCGCCCCGGTGGTGTCCACCTCGCGACCTCTTTCAACCTGAATAACAGCGCATCAATGTGTTTTTGCGTTTCTGACTCCATTTTACGAGCAGAAAGCTTGACATCGGAACTTTTGTCTCCGAGGCGCTGAGCCTGACTCACCCCTGGCATATTTCCCTCAAGACCGCCGCGGCCTCTTTTTGGCATATTAACAAATGGTACCATCCGCGCGCTTCTATCCTTGGCTCCCCTGTGCGCAAATGGCCACCTTCTCAGGCGGCCTTTTGTCTCACCAGCGCGAGTGACGGGGCTCGCCTCTCGTTGCTGCTGCAACTCGAAACCTTCGGTCTCTCTTCGAGGCCTGCGGCCCGCGGTTCGAGGCCGGCATGCTCACATGTGAGCAAACCAGAAGGCCACCTTTTCAGGTGGCCTTCTGTCTCGCTAGCGCGGCCGACCGGACTCGAACCGGCGGTCTGCCCCGTGACAGGGGGCTGTGTTAACCAGCTACACCACGGCCGCATTTTTCCCGTACAGTGTCTCTATTGCGTGGGTGAATAGCTTATATTTACGACCCAAATAGATGTCACTGTCACGGAGATTATTATACATAATCCGATATAAAGCAACGCTGTCGAGACGGCTTAGCGCAAGCTCGTTACCACTCTTTTTCTTCTTCAGTGACCCACCTCGTACACCTCTTGTCTTGAGAAGCTCGAGAAGTGCCTCAAGAAAGCTGAGAGTCCCGCAGGAAAATACACTGAGCAATACGAGCCTTTGGTTCTTTCTGTCTGCGAATTGTAACTTTTTGGAATAGACGCAGCCGTCACCGTCAAAATATCCGCGCACAAAATGCCCGATGTATTTTTGTGGAATGGTCGGCATTTGTAACGTCAGGCTTTTTCTCGGACTCATTCCGAGAGCTAAGAGGTCATTATACATTCCTACACTGCCTACCTGAAGTCGGTATGCAATCTTGTGATTCGGCTTGTTCCTTGCTGGGACTCGTACACCAATGTGGTGATTGGATTTGAGAGCGCTGCGTACTTTTGTGATCAGAATTTTGTCTGTGCTATGAAACTCTATAAAATGCCCTCCACGACTGTTCCGAATCATCGCGCCGTCCGCTGCAAAGTAGCCGAGCACATAGGCCATGCTCGGCGACCACTTCCGAAAGTAATCATGCTGTACGGAACGAAACATCGGAGCCATACACCCAGTATAGTATGTGACAGGGTATATAGCTAACCATTCCCCTCCCCCAGATCTTCGTCAAGTGCCGACGACAGGAATCGAACCTGTAACCTGAGCTTTATGAGGGCTCCGCTCTAACCGTTGAGCTACGTCGGCTTTGAATCCTTATAGTACGGATTTTTCGGCACTCCACAATCGAAATGTTCCATGCTACGCTCTTCCGTATGTGGAACAACATCCTGCAGGTTAATTCCCTATTGTGGGTATTATCTGCCCTCTACCTTGTCTTCTCTTTCGGTAGTGCCATCCTAACGTGGTCTTGGAAACAATTTTTTCTCGCGCTTTTGCTTTTCGCATTTTTCTCAGTGACAGAAGTCGTCTTTGCCGCGTTGCAAGAGCCCTAAAGGACTGCTGTTTTCTAACGTGTCTTCGACACGTAACAAAACAGGGAGCCCTAGCAACGCTCCGCCCCGCCTACCAACCCCGGTACAAAACCGGGAGAAGTCTCCGTATATACGGATCGAGGCTGTAGCGCCGCCAGCAACGTCCGAGCCACAGCGCCATAAAGACCATAACGTAGATGACGACTGTGCCGATATCTGTGGAGCCGGCGGCGTAGGGGCCGCCGAAACCCTCGGAGGTAGACCAAACAACGAACATCATCGCGACCCCGCTCGCGATGCCGAGCTGAGTGAACACTCCCAACAGCAGGCTCAGCGCTATTGCGGTCTCTCCCACCGCCACGATAATAGCGAAGAAATGTGGGTCCACGTTGGCCCCCTTCACCCACAAATCAATCCACGATTGTACAAGGGCCGGCTGATTCTGCGTTCCGCCTAGGACGTAGTTGGAGAAATCACGGAGGAATGCCGGGTTCCACTTGAAAGCAGCATCCACAAGCCACACCACTCCGAAAAGAATCCGCAGAATTGCAAAAGGTTTTTCTCCCGATGTATCCATAGTGTCCGACCGATATTCCACCTGACCGTCCTGCAATGGTAGCACTTGCCGCAGCGAGGGGTGGACGCGCCTGTGCATTGCCGATGCGATGAACTTGGCGGGACTTGGCTAGTCGTATTTTTCCTGACGGAAAATCGCCCAGCCCGCCCTCGCGGTTTTTGCCTTTCGCTTCGCTCAAACAAAAACATCGCTCCGGGCTGCAAGTCCTGACGCAAAGCGCTCAAGCGCTTTGCTCCCCCGCACCACTACGCAAAAAACCGCCCTGCGGCGGTTTTTTTGCTACGTGTTGCGGGGGCAGGACTTGCACCTGCGACCTCAAGGTTATGCATACCGCTACGGCTTTCGCCGCTCCACTACCAGTGGATTCGTGGTCTGGACTATACCTTCACCCAGCTCCAGTTTTGATCAATAAGAATTCCTACGGACCAAAACTGGGGCTGGGGCCTGCCATCTAGTCTCTACACCTTCTTCTCAGATTAAGAAGCTTGGCTCGGTATTGCCACCTCGCGCCGCGAGAGAGGTTTCACCGAATTTGACAAGTGTTCCGTCCACAATTACTCGTGAGCGAGCCCTAAAGGACTGCTGTTTTCTAACGTGTCTTCGACACATAACAAAACAGGGAGCCCAATTTGAGCCTTGCGAGCTACTACTGCTCCACCCCGCTTTTGTGAGTATAGACGTATACGCCACTGCATGCAAGTACTGGACAACCGACTGGTATCCAGAAACCTTGTGTTATCATGCTCGTATGGCTTTCATCCGACTTCGCGAGAAGGCACGTGGTTTGCGGGATAAGGGAGAAAGCATTGCAAAAATCGCAACGATGCTGAAGGCAAGCAAAAGTACCGTGAGTTATTGGTGTCGAGATATCGTGCTATCGGACAAACAGATACAATCACTTGTACAAAGGCGAAACGACGCCGGCATTCTCGGTCGTCTTCGGGCGGCGGAGAAAAAACGTGCGGCTCGTATTGAGGCTGTGGAGGTAGAGTCAAAACGTGGCGCCAGGTCAATCGGTTCCCTGAGTCAGCGGGATATGCTCATATTGGGTATAGGACTCTACTGGGGTGAAGGTTACAAAAGTGGAAACGAGGAATGCGGGCTCACTAACAGTAACCCCGACATCATCCGCTCTTTTGTACTTTGGCTCCGACGTATATATAGCATCCCCTTGTCCGACCTGATACTTCGTGTATCTATCAACCAAAAACATCGCTATAGAGTAGAGGCGGTCGAGCGATACTGGTCAAAAATTACGGGGATTCCTCTCTCTCAGTTCTCAAAGGCGAGTCTGATTAAGGCGCGCTCTCAAAAGGTATACTCTGACCCAGAGCAACACTTCGGTACACTTCGCATCAAGGTTCGTAGAGGGACTGCCTTGCGACGCAGGATTCTTGGTTCAATTCAAGAGGTGGCAAGACAAATCACTCAATGAAGCGAGACTCTTTGAGCACTTTTTCGTACAACGCGATGACGCGCCGCGTCTCACGCGCCGTGAGCTGATGCGCACTGCCGTCGTGCGCTATCCTGTTGCGTATTTTGTGCGCTTCCCATGCAAGGTCGATGGAGTTAAAACTTGCGCGGTCAACTCCGCGCATTTTGTCCGCCATCGTCTCGCCCTTGTAGCCCAGTACGTCCAAAAGCTCGTTGAGCATAATATCCGCCTCGAGTATTGCCAGCCGCCACGATTGCTCGGAGTCGGAAGCGGCCTGTTCGAGTATCCTGTTCCAACGCAGCTGGGTCTTCGGTACGTCGTGCGCGACGACGGTACGTTGAGCCGCGGCGAATTTACGCCTTTCGATTTGGCGTATCTGGAAAACCCGGATGGAGCAGTAGATAGAAAGCGCGCCAAGACACAACGTGATGAGAAGTGAGAAGGCGACAAAAGTGCTCCATTGCTGGAAGAGTCTGTCGTACGCTCCCGGTGCTGATGCCGTCTGCAGGTACTGAACGATTTGCGTAGCTGAGACGGGAGACGTAATGGGAGCGGCGAGCGGTGATACTTCTCCCGAGGGCGCCGGCACTCCCGTACCCACGATGCTCATCACGGTACCGGGAACCCATTTGAACGCAACTTCGCTCAGGAACCATAGCGCAGAACCTAGCGAAGTGCCGGGAGCGGGGTTTGAATCCATGGGGAGATTATAACCTGCCGTTGTGCTCAAGTGTCTCTGGCCCGCACAAGCTTGTGCGTGCCTGACACTCCTCGTATCTGCCTCCGGCAGACACTCGGCCCCTTACGGGCGCCTCGCGGCGGTGTCACCCACCTTGAACAATAGTTCTTCGTTGCCCCATGCGGCGATAATCTGAAAGCCGACGGGCAATTTTTTCCCGTCACGCTCTACGGTACCTCCCGGCACCGATATCGCAGGCACTCCCGCGAGACTTACGGGCACCGTGAAAATATCTTCCAGATACAGTGACACGGGGTCGCTGTTCTTCTCACCAAGCTTGAATGCGGGCGAAGGGGTGGTCGGCATAACAATTGCATCAACGGTCTCGAATGCTTTTGCGAAATCCCCGCGAATGAGCTCACGGACCGAGCGGGCCTTACGGTAGTACGCATCGGCGTAGCCCGAAGAGAGTACAAATGTGCCGACGAGGATGCGGCGGCGAGTCTCTTGGCCGAATCCTGCCGCACGCGTCTTCGAGTAGACTTCGCCGATAACATCGGCGGGAACCGAGAGGCCGTAGCGTATGCCGTCGAGGCGCGCGAGGTTGGTGGAAACTTCCGCGGGATTAATGATGTAGTACACCGCGAGCGCGTACTGCAAAGACGGAAGCGCCACATCGACGAGCGTGTATCCTGCGTCTTTCAGCTTTTGCAGAGACTTTTCAAACTCCGCTCGCATCTCTGCATTGAGGTCAGTGAGAAATTCTCTCGGCACCCCAAGCTTTTTCGGATTTCGGATTTCGGATTTCGGATTTTCTATAGAGGTGCTGTCCATCGGGTCATGGCCGCGGATAGCGTCGAAAAGAATCTTCGCGTCTTTCACGTTCTTCGCGAGGGTGCCTATCTGGTCGAGGGAGGAGGCCGCGGCGATAAGCCCTGAACGCGAAACAACCCCATAGGTCGGCTTCAGCCCGACGACGCCGCAAAATGCAGCAGGTTGGCGGATAGAGCCGCCCGTGTCGCTGCCGAGGGCGGCAAGCGCCATCCCCGCCACTACGGCGGCAGCCGAGCCGCCCGATGTGCCGCCGGGTACGCGCGATGTATCATGAGGATTTTTGGTCGGGCCATATGCCGAATTTTCGGTTGAGCTGCCGAGCGCGAATTCGTCCATATTGGTGCGGCCGAGAAATACCGCGCTCTGTGCCTTGAGTTTTGAAATGACGGTCGCATCGTATGAGGCGCGATAATTCTCCAGTATTTTTGATGCCGCCGACACAATGCGACCTTCGATGAGCATGTTGTCTTTGACCGCGATAGGAATTCCCGTAAGCGGCTGCGACTCCGCCCTCGCAATAACCGCATCCGCGGCCTTTGCTTCCTCACGCGCCGAATCCGCCCATACTTCGAGGTATGCGTGAATTTCCCCATCCTTCTTGGCGATAGCATCCAAATATGCATTCGTGAGTTGGAGCGCAGAATACTCCTTGGCGTCGAGCGCACGGCGTGCTTCTGCTATTGTCAGTGTTTCAAGGTTCATGCTTTTTTATTGCGGGAAACCACCTGTTTGACGGCAACACGATTCCCTTCCCGTGCAGGGGCAGCATCCAAAAGTGTCTTCGTATATTTCCCGCTCTCATGCGGATTCTCATCCGCGCGCATGACGTTGTGCAGTGCGGGCGCATTCGTTTCCTTTCCAGTGCTCGCACCCTGTATCGTCTCAACAAAATGTAAAATAGCCGGAATCTCCGTTTCCAGCCTCTTCAGTTCCCCTTCCGAAACCTCCAACCGCGCTAGCTTCGCAAGCGCTGTAATGTCGACATCCATGGCGGAATGATACAAGAAAAACCCACTAAACAGAAGACCGCCTCCTTCATACTGAGGCGGTTCAGTATATCTTTCCTTCTTTATTGATCTCTCCCGTAAAATTCGTGTGCATCAACTTTTTGACGCCGTCATAGGTACTCGCGTGCTTGATTGCCCACATCAGCTTGGTCGTTACACCTTCGAGGCTCATATCGTACGATTGTATGACGCCAAGGTCGAGAGCCTGCTTGCCGACGTCATAGAGATGCATCGAAGTCGCTCCTTCCATACATTGCGTATGGACAACCACGGGTATCTTCATTTTGAGCGCCTGTCGTATAAAGTCGAGATACTGCGACGCGATGTTCCCCGGACCAAACGCGCGCACCACAAGACCCTTAACGCCTTGCTGTAGAAGAGCCATCAACGTCTCATTCGGTGTCCCTGGGATTAATGTGACTACAGCAATATTCGATTCGAAACCTTTCTGCAATTTGAGGTTACCCTTGTGACGCGGCTTCGCCTCATCGCTGAGCCGGATATCAATTCTAATTTCCCCCAAGAGATCCCAATTAATCGTCTCAAAGGCGTTCAATTTTGATTCAGACACCTTCGAAGATCGCGCACCCAAAATAATCTCTTCGTCAAAAACTAGCGCGACTGCCGCGAGGTTCATTGTGGCAACCTGGACAGCGTTCACGAAGTTGCGGCGCGCATCCGTTTCCATCTTGCTTCCCGGCATTTGGGCCCCTGTAATGACAACGGGCTTGCCGAGATTTTGTAGCGTGTACGAGAGCGCGCTTGCCGTATACGCCATGGTGTCTGTCCCATGGGTAATTACAAATCCATCATACTTCTCATACTCTCTCCCGATTACGTCGGCCATTTTATCCCAATGTTCCGGACGCATGTTGGTACTATCAATGTTGTCAATATACGTAACGTCCATATCAATCCTCTCTCGCAGCCGGGGTTCCATTCCGAGCAAAATTTCAATTGCACGCTCTTTTGAGGTCGGCAGAAGGGTGCCGTTTTTGTCTTCTTCCATTACCAGGGTACCGCCGCAAAAAAGAACGAGTACTTTTGGTTTTTTCTGCTTCTTTTGCCCGGCCATAGATATGTTTACGCGCCTTAGTGTTAAGCAAGTTTCTATGCTTGGGGTTCAGATGTCAAGTACTCTTCAAGTTCGGAGGTATCGATATTAATGAGGTCGTACTCCCCGCCGATGATAGTATCGAAATCTTGAGTAAGGTTGTACATACCGTAGAGCATGTATGTCGCAAGAAGTACCGAAAGCATACCCGTCGCACCTGGTATGAAAACCGCAACAAGGGCGAGATAAAGCATCGTCGATTGGTGGAGTAGCGTGTCGTACGGCTTGGGTATCAGGCGCGATTTTTTGCTCAGACAAAATTGAGCCTCCTGAATGAGGTTTGTGGAGAGTACAAAAAGGTCGGCGGGTTGTTTTTCGACGCTTAATGCAGCCGATTGCAGAGCGGCGTTCACCTTACCGAGCCCATAGGTATTCGCTTCCTTGCTCTTGAGGAGCGGAAGGAACGCCTTGCCCCACTCGCGCGAAATACTCGTCCCTAGACCTTTCGTAAGCGAATTAAGAGTCAACTCCAGCGATTCGAGCAATGAGCGGATGCGAACGACAGATTCCTCCACTTGGATAAACTTCTCGTAGCTCACATTTATCTTCTGCGAGAGAATGATGCCCAACGCGAAACCTATGATGGTGAAAAGGTCTCCGAGTTGGGTGTTGGCAAACCAAAGATCGTACGATTCAAGTACCCAGATGACGCCCTTTAATACTGCGAACAAAGCGATAATCGGCGTAATGTTTTGGAGAATCGTACCCTGGAACCGGAGTACTTTCTTGAGAATGCTCCCGTACCGGAGGAACTTGAGAAGTCGGAGAAGACGGGCAAAGCGGAGCAGACGCAGGACCCGCAGTTGCGTGGTCTCGAGAAAGAGGGGGAGGATGAGTTCGAGATAGTTCGGTGCGATGGCCAGAAAGTCGATAACGCTGAAGGGTTTGATGACGAAACGACCGAGATTCGGTGCCGTCGCCACCTTCAGAATGTATTCGACAGTGAATACCGCCAGGATGAAATAGTTGGCGATATGGAAGAAGTCCCGATACTGCTCGAATAATCGTGGATCTAGATATTCGATAGCGAACTCCGCCACCGATGCCAGTATGAGAATAGCGATAAAAGCCTGTACCGCATACCCAAAAGGCGTATTCGGATCTTCGAAGAAATTATGGATGCGATTGCGAAGCGAAGTTTGTGAATTCACACGGTATTCGTCGAGTTGAACACTTGTACGATACCACATCTTCATCAATCATGCAACAAAAGAAACAGCACACCCCATCCAGCTAGGGTGCGCCGTTTAAGTCTGTGGAGGAGGTCTGACGTCACCGTTTGGTGAGCAGTCCCCTTCCACGTGAGAGTGCGTGTGAACGCACTCTTGCAATCATTTGTTCTATTGACACTTTGTAGTCCTGGCTGACGACGCCTACTTGCGAGGATCCTTTCATCAACCCCTTTAGATGTGCACGCCAATGGAGTAAATCGCGGTGCAGGTCCTCGGTGAACTCGAAATTTTCACCGTGGAGGTAGATCAGCACCTGCTCCGAGACCTTTCCATGTTTGCCATCGACTTCGATATCGTTGAGGTTGGCGGTCGTCATGCCCGACAACGCTTTGACGAAATCGTCGCTGAGGCCGAGCGCTCCACTTGCCACCAGTGCATTCACAGCGCACTGGATTGCGAACGGCGCGAGAAGCAGGACTGGCGCCGCACTGTCGCGGCGATAATCCCTGGACATTGCGCTTATGCCGGATGTATACGAGAAGTACACCGCCAGCCCGACGAACATGCACCAAATGTAGGTGACGCCGTACGGTGACCCTTCCGTAATCTGGACGCCGTATCGGACGGCCATATACCATACGCCAGCGGTTATGCCAGCGAACGAGAGTATGCCGGACGTAAATCCGCCCATCAGAAAGAAGAGGGGCATCCGCTCACGTTTCTTATCGATGCTTGCGAACGCAAGCGTGAACGGACCGATGATGCACGCGACGAGCAGAAAACCAATTCCGTCATAGTACGGTCGCACGCCGAACCAAATCGGGTCCACCATGCTGACGAAGAAGCCGATTACTCCGAGCGTGAAATGCATCCCAGCACCATAGGGGTCAAACGGGTTGAAGAGATAGCGGAGCCACGACGTAGCGTTCGCGCGAATGTTGCTGCTATTCATCTTTTCCTCCTCCACAGAAGGATACTTCAGGGCCGCGGGATGCGGCCCTTTCTTTTTGGCTATTTTTGGGAGCTGCTGGATAGTAAACTCCCACCATCTGCAATTATAACCCAAAATGACCTTTTGTCAAGCTAAAAAGACCATATTTTGCGGGCTATTTTTAGTACTCAACGCTGCGCCGCTAGCTTCAGAAATTCATCTTCCGTCAGCACTGTAACGCCCAGTTCTCTAGCTTTATTAAGCTTCGAGCCTGCTTCTTCTCCAGCTATGACAGCCGTCGTCTTTTTGGATACAGACGCCGAGACGTCGGCGCCGAGGGCTCTTAGTTTTTCCTTCGCCTCGTCACGCGACATTGATTTCAAGCTGCCTGTGAGAACATATGTTTTGCCCGCAAGCGGTAACGTGCCATGAGGCGTCACCTCTTGGATTTTAATGATGAGGACTTTTTTGAGACGGCCAAGTAATTTGAGATTTTCTTTGTCGTGGAACCACTCATGTACCGCTTTCGCCATAATCTCCCCCATTCCATCTATCGCATTCAATTTCTCCTCACTTGCGGCTGCAAGCGCATCGAGCGAGCGGAATTCTTGCGCGAGAAGGATTGCGGTTTCCTCGCCGATGTGCGGAATGGAGAGTCCGACCAAAAGGCGCGCGAGCTCGACCTCGCGTGAGCGTTGAATGGATTCGATGAGTTTCTTTGCGGAGACTTCCGCAAACCCTTCAAGCGGCAAGACGTCGCCTTCGGTGAGGGTGAAGATGTCGTCGAAATGCTGTATGAGGCCGTTTTCCAGAAGGAGGTCAACCGTCTTTTTGCCCAAGCCCTCGATGTCGAGCGCGTGTTTGCCCGCGAAATTGTGAAAGACACGCCGGGAGACCGCAAACGAGCTTTTGTCTACGCAGCGCCAGGCGGCCTGTCCCGGGATTCTCTCGATGCGGCCGTCGCCGCCGCATTCGTGAATGTGGGTCGGCCACTTGAATGGCTTTGTGTTTTTTGGTCGCAGGTCCTTGACCACCTCAACGATTTCGGGAATGACATCCCCCGCTTTTTGCAACACGACCGTGTCGCCCAGCCGCACATCGAGGCGGTTAATCTCGTCCTCATTATGCAGAGTCGCGCGCGAGACTGTCGTACCCGCAACGGAAACTGGCTTGAGGTGCGCTACTGGAGTGACGACTCCCGTGCGACCTATCTGAAATACGATGTCTTCGAGTATCGTCGTCACCTGCTCTGCGGGGAATTTGAAGGCGATGGCGAAACGCGGGGCTTTGCCCGTGTAACCGAGCACATCCTGATACTTCTTTTCGTTGACTTTGATGACAACACCGTCGGTCCAGTATTCCTGGTGCCTGCCCTTTCGCTTCCACGTTTCCCAATAGTCGATACACCCTTCGATATCCTTCGCGTGGATGTGGTGCGGATTCACTTTGAAGCCGAGCTTCCGCAAATAATCGAGCTCTTCCGCTTGGGTGCGCGGCATTGCTTCACTCGTCTGTGCGACGTCGTAGATGAACATGTCGAGTTTGCGTGAAGCGGCAATACTCGGGTCGAGCTGACGGATGGAGCCCGCGGCGACGTTGCGCGGATTCGCAAAGAGCGGTTTGCCCGCTCTTGCTTGCGCTTTGTTCAATGCCTCCAGATTCTTCGAGCTCATCCACACCTCCCCTTCGACGATTATGTCCACGGGACGCTCGAGCGAAAGCGGCACGGATTCGATTGTTTTTATATTTTGCGTCACATCCTCTCCCACCGCCCCGTCGCCGCGCGTCGCGGCGGTAACGAGAACTCCTTTCTGATATTCCAAAATGACTTTAAGCCCGTCTATCTTGAGCTCGCACACATAGGTGGGGGCGACTTCGCCGTGAGAAGAGCGGAGGAACCTCTTCACTCTCTCATCGAACGCGCGGATATCTTCGGGTGTGAACGCGTCGTTAAATGACCACTGCGCCACCTTATGCCGCACTTTTTTGAAGCCCGGAAGCGGCTGCCCCGCTACGCGTTGCGACGGTGAATCGGGTGAGATGAGTGACGGGTGCGCGGCCTCAAGCTCCGAGAGCTCGTGTTTCAGCGAATCGAGGGCTTCCGGAGATATTTCCTCCTTATCGTAGACGTGGTAGAGACGCCGGTAGCGATTGACCGCCGTTTTCAGCTTCTCATACCTGTCACGAACGTCTGCGGGAATCTTCGGCATTGCCCCCATCATACTAAAGCTTCGCCATCGCTAGTAGCGCCACTCCGCGGTACGTTGCAAGACCCTGGTACTCGTTTCAAGAGAATCACAGCTGGCGCTGTAGCCGTCCGCGTGAATAAGCGTCCGTACCGGATCGGTGGAGGGACCCGTCGTGCAGACTCCGCTCGAATCAATGGGGCCTTGACATTTGGTTACCGACACCTGGGCACAAAGATCTCCGGATCCGACAATGTCAATGTCCGTAAAGAGATTCATTTTGCCCGAGGTAATCGTGTACGGATAGCTGGGCGGATTGTTGCGGTCGGTGAGGAACGGCTTCATTTGCTGCCGGTCGCAAAGGGGGCCGGGCGGATCAGGGATGACGCAGGTCGTCTTGATGTCCGCCGTGGAGCTCGCAAAATAGTTGCAACGGAAATCCCAGTAGAGAGCGCACTCTGCTGCGGTGTCGGCGGCGTAAAAAGCGAACTGTGAATCACGCCCGAGCACGGAAAGTGCGACCTGCTTCTGAGCGATGCTGAATATCGCGGCACCTACCGCGAGCACAATGGAAGACACGAGCGCTGCAAGCAACAGTGTGAATCCGCGCTGCGCGCGGGAGGTACGGGAAAAGACGTGCCCGTTCTTGGTTCTTGGTTTTTGGTTTTTGGTTCTGTCCATACTCATATTTGTCCTGCGCCGTCATCAACCCACCGGTACATGTTCTCCGATATGGTGAACGAACGCGCCTGAATGGACCCCGTTTTCCAGATAACCGTTACCGTGACCCGTATCTCATCCGGATTGTCGGTTACCCCGTCGGCCTTCTTCACAAAATGCGCTTTGACTACCCGCGTGAAGTTCGTCGCGTCCCAGTCGCTATCATACCCGTAGAGGGTGCCGTCAGTGCGCAGCGGCGGGCAGCCATAAGCCGGCGCGGGACCGCCCGCACAAAGAGGTGGCGACGCGGAATACTGATTCCGGGTATCGATGGTGAACGGCACGTCGTTTACAGGTATCGGCCCGAAAATGTCTATTGTCTCGGCGGTCGGGCTTTTTGCAATCTGCAATATTTGCCCATCGCGAATACCGCGTACCGCTTCGATAGCATCCTGCGCCAGGTAAAAGGCCGTAATCTGATCGCGAGCGTAGTACGCGGACGCGAGTCCCTTGGACGCAAGCGTCATCGGAGCAACGATAGCGACCGAGAGAAGTGTGACCGCGACGAGTGTCTCAATGAGCGAAAATCCCCGTTCAGAGCTGGTAGCTGGTAGCAGGTAGCTGGTAGCAGAATACGGAAACACGCGGAATGCTTTTTTGCATTTTTCTGCAAGCTGCAAGCCACAAGCTACAAGCCGGTTCTTCATAGATCAAGAACGCGTTGGACTGCCGTTGCTTGGATATGGAACGTGGTCCGGGCCTTGGTCCCGGCGGCACCTGCACTACCTTTGATAACGATGACGACTTTGGGCTCGACGGCGTCGTTCAAACGGGTAGTCCCGACGACAAAGAATCTCATGTCGTTGATGAATATTTCCGGGGCAGTTATCGCAGACCAAGATAGCCCGTTAGTATCAGATTTGCACAGACGATTCGCGCCGCACACTGACCCGTTCAAGTCAAAGAGATACACGACGTCTGCATTGTCGTAGGATTTGAAGGAGAACTTTGAACCGCCGCCGGAACAGTCGTTGGGACCTCCACCCGTGTTTTGGCTGCAGTATGGGGTCGTGCCGTACCCGTTAAAGGAATTACCCTCGCGCATAGGGCGCACCATACTGTCGAGGGTGATGTTCAGATTGTTCATCACCGATTGGAGCGCCTGCGCCTTTCGATTTGCACTCACCATAGACAAAAGAGCGCCGACACACACAAGCATGACGACTGCGAAAAGTGCGACCGCTACGATCATCTCGATCAGCGTAAATCCTGAGGTACGCGTGTGTTTACATCTCATATTTATTGAGCGCTTTCGCGACGCACCGCTATTTGCCCGTTTTGCTCGACCACGATACTCATGACGTCGCCGCGCGGCGAGCGGAGAATGATGCGGGCGCTATCTTTGACGCCTCCATCCGTCGTGATATAGGCATTCGGTTCCGGTCTGACAAATACTATGTCGATTTGTGAGACCGGCGAAATTTGCGTGCATGTGGCGGCGTCGGTCCCCTGCGGAGCGCAGAGCCCGCTTATCTTGAATCCGTTACGTATTATGTAAGGCGATTGAGAATCAAGGTTTTCACTCACCGTGAAAAGACCGTCCTTGTCGACATCCGCGTAGAGTTCATACTGCTGCGGGTCGGCGCTATTGAAATGTACGCCGTAACCCGACGCATAACATTTTGCACCCGCGGCTGAGCAGTTAGTACCGAATTTCTGCACCGCAATGCCGTACACCTGGGCTTGTCGTATCGAAAGGGCTATGTCATACGCAAGGTTCTCAAGTTGCACGACGCCCCCGAACCGGTTGTTGCTGGCCAGGACGACGGACGACACAACGACGATAATGGCGGTAACGACCAGAAGCTCTATGAGGGTAAACCCCGTTAGAGAGGCACGCCGTTGAGGGCGGGAAGTCGAACGAGTTTTCTCTAACGGGGTAAAACCCTTCAACGCGCTCAGGGCAGGAGCCCGAGAGCTTGCAGCGGATCTATGCCATTGATTGATGCGAACCATATAATGATGCAACTCAGTACGAGAAAAGGCCCGAACGGGATCTCGCTCTTCATTGTAAACCCCAACACCACATTCGGCGAAGTTCCTGTGTGGGTAAACTTCCGAACAAGCCCCCGCCACCACTTTGACGACATGAGGAGAAGCGGGGCGCTCACGACTCCCCCGATAATAAACGCCGCAACAACTGCAAAGACACCCAAGACGGGACCGAGCAGCCACCCGATACCGAGCGCGAGCTTTGCATCCCCCAGCCCCATCCATCTTCCGCGGGAAAACAGCCACAGCGCAAAAAGCAAAGATGCGGCAAGCGGCCCCGACAGTACGGACCAAATGGAGAATTGCCCCGTGTAAGGCATCAGAAATTGCGAAATGAAGCCCAGCGTGGCAAACGAGTACGCCCATTCATCGGGGATTATCGTGTGAAGCATATCGTACGCGGCTATACATATGAGGACTGCAAGAATGATGCAGCTGACAATTTGTGAAGCGACGGACAGTGACGAGGCGCCGATAAATCCGAAACCGACCGCTGTTGCCGCTTCAACGAGCGGATATTGGACGGAAACGCGCGCACGGCATACCCGGCACTTGCCCCGGAGTGTGAGCCACGAGACGACGGGTACCATGTCGTGCCATCGAAGTTGGCTCCCGCAGCTCATGCAGCCGCTTCTGCCATTGATAGAACGGACGCCGTGACGCAGAACGATGACATTGAGAAAACTGCCGACGACAAGACCGAAAAGTCCGAATACGAGTGCGGTCATTGCGCTCCAGTATATAGCACGAAACCGCGTCAAGCGCGGTTTCGTGTTTGCGTATTTCGACTATCTTTACGGCTTGACGTCGTATACCAGACCGTCTGATCCGCCCGCAAAGTTGGTACCGCCACCGGTACATATCGTGTCCGTTGCCGGAGCATCGGCATCCGAAGCCAGGGCTGTATGGCCGCTAGTTTCAAGAGTTGCACCCAAGTGATAGCTACCGCAAGTCGCTGCGGTAGATGCCGACCCCTGAAGACCCGAGTACGAGTAATCGGCGGCAGTTGACGGGTCCTTCGGAAGCGTAGAGATGAAGCCCTCGCTCACAAGGTTCGTCCCATAAAGGGCCGAGGTCGGATACTGGCTGTGTGCGTCGTAATAGAGCTCCAGAGCGAGCTGGATCTGCTTTATGTCGGCGATACGGCGAGCGTCACGACCCTTCTGACGGGCGCTGTTGAGCGATGCCAGGACGATAGAGGAAAGAATGCCGATGATGGCAATGACCACCAGGAGTTCAATCAACGTAAAGCCCTTTTTATAAGATGTCTTCATGATAAACAAGAGATTACCTATTAAATTACCTTGATAACTGGTCTGACCATTGTATAACGCGCTTTCGGGCTCTAATTGGGAGGTGTGGATATGTCCGCCCGCACGTGCTCGTGCGTGCATGACCCGCCTCATATCGGCAGTAGCCGACATTCGGCCCCTGCGGGCGCCCTCTTCGGGCGGGGTCAGAACGACGACGCAATATTGTAAATAGGCAAGAGAACTGACGCCAGCAATATAGCCACACCGACCGCCAAAACCACTATCATTAACGGCTCAATGAGGCCGACGAGTGTATCGACGGCGTTGTTCACTTCCCGCCGGTAGAACCGGGCCATAGTCTCCAGGATTTTCCCCATATTTCCCGTCTCTTCGCCGATCTTGACCATGGCGACCACGATACCGGGTATCTCTCGATGCTTACGGAGGGCTTCGGAAAGCGGCATGCCGCCCTTCACGTCGTTCGCGGCATCCGCAAGGACCCCTTCGTAGACCTTGTCCCCGACCACCAACCCCGTAATTTCGAGCCCGCGCAAGACCTGTATGCCGCTGCGAAGCATGGTTGAAAGGTTGTCGGCTATGCGGGAAAGAAATATTTTGCGGTAAATGTTGCCTATCGCCGGTGCCTCTAGTCGCGCGCGGGACAGCATTTGTTTGCCGTTGTCGGTAAGCGAAAACCGGTACAGAAAGACGCCGCCTATCACGAGCAAGATGAGCACGAGGACGATGTAGTTCGTAATGAACTGAGAAATACCTATCACTATCTTTGTGTAGACCGGTATGGCCTGTCCGGTCTCGAGGAGCATGTCCGAGAGATTCGGTATCACGAGCGTCATCATCAGGACCATTACCACGACGAACGTAAGCATGATGAATGACGGATACACCAGCGCGTTGCGCGCCTTCTGTGTAAGCTCGTAGTTCCGGTCCAGATAATCGGCGAGGAATGCGAATGTCTCGTCGAGCTTTCCCGATTCCTCTCCGGCCCGCACCATGTTCACATAAAACGGCGTGAAAACATCGGGGTGCCGCGCGAGCGCCGCAGAAATTGAACTGCCGCTCTGCAGGTCGTTACCTATGGCCGTAAGTGTTTCACCCAAAGCGGGCGTGCGCGCTTCGGCCGCAAGCAACCGGAACGCCCGGAGCGCCGAGACTTGTGCCTCGAAAAGCGTCGTAATCTGACGCGAAAGCATGACGACGTCCGCGTTGTTTACCCGGTCGAAAAATGAGAAGCGTTTGGACAAAAGCGTCTTGCTCTCGGCGGGGTCGATACCCGAAATAACAAGACCGCGGCGCTGCAGCGCCGCTATCGCCACGTCCATGTTCACCGCATCAATAGTGCCTTGCCGCTGGTTCCCTTCCGCATCCAGGGCCGTATAGTTGAATATCGCCATACCTTAGAGAAGCTTCTGTAGAACGTTCGGATTGAGGGAGTGTTGGTACGCGCTCTCGGGGGTGATTTCCCCGCGCGCGACCAGTTCGGCAAGCGAACGGTTCATGTCTATCATGCCTTCGGTCATTCCTGTTTCTATTACGGTGTTTATTTCGTGCGTGCGCTTCTCGCGGATGAGATTGGCGACCGCTTTGTTGTTGATAAGCAACTCATAGCACGGTATGCGTCCGCCCGAAATACGCGGGATGAGACGCTGGGAGAAAATGCCTGCCAAGGACGCGGCAAGCTGGAGGCGTATCTGGTCCTGCTGACCCGGGGGAAACGTGTCGATGATGCGGTCGATGGTCTGTGCTGCGTTGTTGGTATGCAGCGTCGAGAACACCAGGTGACCGGTCTCGGCCGCGGTCACAGCCGCCGCCATGGTTTCCGGTCCGCGCATTTCTCCGACGAGAAGAACATCGACATCCTCGCGGAAGGCCGACAGGAGCGCCGAAGCGAAATCTTTTGTGTCTATACCGACCTCCCGCTGATCGATGAGCGATTGCTTCGGTTCAAAAATGTACTCTATCGGGTCTTCGATGGTGATGATATGTTCCATGCGCTCCGTATTAATGAGCTCCACCAGCGAGGCCAGGGTCGTCGTCTTGCCCTGCCCCACAGGCCCTACCACCAGGAAGAATCCTTGCTCTTTACGGGCAAACGACGTAAGAATCTCCGGAAGATTGAGTTCTTGAATGGACAGTATTTTGTTGGGAACGAGACGCAGCGCGATACCTACGGACCCGCGTTGGATGAACGCGTTGCCCCTGAAACGGTACTTGTCCGGACTTTCGTACGCAAAATCAATCTCTTGGACCTCGTTGAACCGGCTTTCCTGCGTGGGAGTTATGAGCGCCTTAAGAAATCCGCGGGTATCTTCGGGGGTGAGTACCGCCTCTTTGAGCATCGGATTGAGCGCTCCCGAGACACGGATCGTGGGATGCGCTCCGGTCGAAAAGTGCAGGTCCGAGCCGCCCTCGTGCACGAGGACATTGATATATTTTTTCAGCAGTCCCGGATAGTCGTTCATAATCGTTATAGAGAAATGATAGCAGTACTATGCGTGATGTTTTGCGAGTTCCTCGCCCACTGTGTTGACAACTTCCGACGGGATCATGCTCGCCTTCACGATGTAGCGCGAGGCGCCCATCTCCAGCGCTTTCGCTTTTTCCGACTCATCGCTCTGGTTCGTAAGCGCGATCTTGATGGAATTCGTCGCGAGATGCTCGTCGGAAAGCGCTTTCAGGAATGTGAAGCCGTCAAGTTCGGGCATCGTCAGGTCAAAGAGGAGCACGTCGGGTAAAAAGCCGCCCCGCAGTATTCCCAGCGCTTCATTTGCAGACATACACGCCTCAACGGTGTACCCTCCTTGAGAAAATTTCATCCCGTACATATCCAACAGAAATTTATCGTCGTCGACGAGAAGAATGATGCCCTTTTTTGCGGGTGTATCGGTCATACCCCGTGAGAGAAAAACGCTGAATGAACCAGCGAAGCTTTTAAAGTATTTAACCGCGTTGCTGTATCAAGCATATAAATTTGTTTCTCTCGTGGGGTCATACATTCGCAGTCTCTGACGTTTCCGCCCCGGACGAAACCTCTTTGCTTGCAGGATCCGCCGCAGCTTCGTGTTCCTCGTCGCCCGCGAGCAGAAGCGTGCTGAGGCCGTTGACTTCGGAGAACGGAATGCTCTTATCGAACGCCTTAATCATAGCATCCTCCTGCATCGTCATCATGCCTTGTGCACGCGCAGCCGCCCAAATACGCGAGTCAACCGGATTGTCGAGTACTATCTTTTCAATATCGGAAGACATTTCCAACACTTCGAACACCGCCTGCCGCCCGCGAAGACCTGTGGGACACGTCGGGGTGCGTACCGGCTCGTATACTACGTCGGGCACCTTAAAACGGTACTTCTCCGGAAGCGAACCGAGTTGTTTTTCGATGCTCTTGCGCTGCGATACGGTGAGCGCGGTTTCTTGCGCCGCATCGGGGCAAAACGTGCGCACGAGCCGCTGCGCGATAGAGAGGATAAGCACCGGCGGTATGAGGTATGAATCAACCCCCATGTCGATGAGACGCGGAATCGTCCCGACCGCGTCGTTGGTATGTATCGTGGATAACACCAGGTGGCCCGTGAGCGCCGCTTGGATGGCGAGTTTCGCCGTCTCACCGTCGCGGATCTCGCCCACCATGATGACGTCGGGGTCCTGGCGCAAAGTCGTGCGTAAACCGTTGGCAAACGTGTATCCGATTTCGGGACGCACCTGCGATTGAATGACGCCCTCGACGTAATACTCGATGGGGTCTTCAAGCGAGAGGACGTTCTTGTGCTCACGGTCAATCTCGGAAAGCATCGAGTACAGTGTCGTTGACTTTCCGGAACCGGTAGGCCCCGAGATAAGGACGAGCCCGTGCGGAGCCGAAACCGCTTTCCGTATCGCCGTCAGGTTACGCGGAGTGAGGCCTATCTGGTCAAGAGGAATGAACCCCTGGTCGCGGTCGAGAATACGTATAACCACTTTCTCGCCGTTGTACGAAGGGAACGTAGAAACACGGAAGTCGATCTGACGCGTATCTATCGACGCCGAGAAACGGCCGTCTTGCGGCTTGCGCATCTCGTCGAGCCGTATCGAAGCGAGAACTTTTACGCGTGCAACGAGCGCACGATGCGTGCTGAGAGGCAGTATGACGCTCGTATGCAATTCGCCGTCTACACGATAACGCACGCGCACGCCGGACGATTGCGGTTCGATGTGTACGTCCGACGCTTTCCCGTCGACCGCATACCGCAGTATCGTTGAGACGATTTTGATAGTCGGCGCATCCTCCTGAATATTGATCTTTCCCTCGCCCGGTACTCTTCCGATAGACGGGTCTTCGAGGTCGAGAGAGGAGTTCTCGTGCTCCGTCTTTCCTTTTTCTTGTTTGCTCTCCGTCGCGAGATCGGAGACCGCGCGCTCGACCTCGCCACTGAGTCCGCGGTACATTCCCAAAACGCGGTCGAAGTCCTCTTTACTGATCTGAAAGATCTTGAACGGCATCCCGGTCGTACGCGCGATGAAATTGAGAGCATCGATACCGTTGATATCCTCGGGGTCCAACATCCCTATCTCGAGAACGCCTTCCGCGACTCCGAGCGGCACCAAACCGTAGTGGGTCGCGGACTCCTCAGGCACGTAGCGCAGTATCTCGTAGGCGATCTTTGTGTCCCCGATGGAGCGCACCGGAACATCGCCGGCAGACTGAGCGCTTTTTGCTGGGGGCATCGTGGTTCCCTCTCCCGGCATACTATGTTAGCGGCCTGCGGGCGTAAAAACCTGCGTACTGCTCGTCGACGTTTGTGACTGAGGAGCAATCGGCGCAAACGGATTCGTGCGGCCGACCGTCTCCGGCTGTATTTCGGTCGAAAAATCCTGCAGTTTCATGAATGTCGGATCGGAAAATATCATCCCGTCCAACTTGACCGCACGCAACGTGAGCAGGATCTGAACGATACCCTGATCGACCGGGGCCACATCCGCCGAGGTGGCAGTCGGAGCGAGGTCGGGCGATGCGGGTGTCGACGACATTCCGTACCACACACCGCCGGCTATCACGAGCGCGGTCACGACGAGCAGTATCTTATGTTGAATGAGTGTTTGCATATTATTTGAGCCAATATGTCCGGAGCGTAATTTTGAACGCGTACAAGGGTTCGGTCGACTTCTCCGGAGCTGCGGCTTTCGCACCGGCCGTCGAGAACGGGTTCGTCGTAGCCGGAGGCGCGGAGGGAAGACCTCCGCTCGGCGAAATCGAAAGAGAGACGAGGTCAACGATGCGCAGGCTCGATTCAAGATCGGTCAGGAATCGTACGAACCCGGCGTAGGTACTGACCGTGCCGAACGTTAAAGTTAGTGAGTCGTATTTTTGGGTCGAACCCGCCGCGGCACCTATTACCGTAGGGCTTTTCGTAGTCTGTTTTTGGGAACTTGAGACGTCGACGTTCTGGAGCGCGATGCCGTGATCCTCCGCAAGATTGTCCAGATCCAGAATAAGGCGGACGTTATCTACGTGATCGGGCAGGAGCTTTTGTAGACGGTCCCGGTCGGCTTGGCTGAATGCGTTGAAGCGCGAGAGCAGCGTTTGTTTCAACTGCCCCAGCTCATAGGCTTTGTTGAGTGCCGCATCATACTGTGCGATCTTATCGCGCGCCGCCTGCACTTTATCGTATTCCGGTTTTGTATACCAAAAGAATATGCTTCCTGCCAATACGACGCCGATGATTGCAATGATGGGACGCATACGGTTATTTTTTGGGCGCCGGGGGAGGGTTCGATGCCGGTGTGGTTGACGTCCCCCGCGTATCAAACGGAGAGGCGCCGGGGGAGGCCGGCGGGGAGTTGGTTTTGGCGTCCGGTGCCGCGTCAGTGCCCTTTCCGTTGAAGACAATCGCCGCAGGATTCAGCATTGCCGAGAGGTTGAAGTGGACACCGTCAGTCTGCCGTGTGATGGCCGAAAATATGGGATTCGTGATAACGCCGTTTTTGCTGAAGAGGTCCGCCTGCAACGCGATTGAATTCACACTACGCGCGACTCCGGCCATAGAGAGAGACAGATTCGACGAGTCGGCTGACTGTATATCCAGTGTCTGGAACGACACGGTCTGCAGCGTCGCCTTTTCGAGCGCCGAGAAAAAAAGCGACGGAGCGAGGTGCTTGCTCAAAATGCGGTCCGCCGAATGCATGCGGTCGTCGAGTCGTGCAAATTGCTGCACAAGAGCCGGTTGGAACGCCGCTTTGGCTCGCTCCAGATCCGCCAATTTATTGGCGCCCTCGGTGGTCAAATATTGCCCGTACAGAAAGACGCCTACCGCGAGCGCAGCCGATGCGATAAAGAGAACAATGGCGCAGAGGAGCAGAAGATCGTTGAGCCCTCCCTCACTTCTGCGCGCGGCCGGAGAAACCGACGTGTCGTGCGGTATGAACGAACCTGATATGCCTGTATCAACCATACTCGGCTAGTACAATTTCGAATGACTCCGGCCGTGGACCAAACGGCGGATTGTTTGCAAAACATCCGAATCAATTTTTCTTATCATACACTTTTCAATATTCATACAAGGCGATTCGAAATTGTCCTGCCGGGCATACTTTAGCTGCTTTTGAGCTTACGCAACGCGACTCCTACCGCTACCGCAAATCCCGGGCCTATTTCGCGCAATACGGACTCGAGGAACGCCGGCACTTCAGTATGCGAAAAAGGATCAGCGAGCCCGACTTCCGCAGACAGACTGCCGTGCGCCGCTTCCGCAATGCCCGGGAGCGACGCCCCGCCTCCCGCGAGTACCACCCGCGATACGTTCTTGTTGTATCGCTGCCCGTAACTCAATAGTACCCGATTCACTTCGGAAAACACACGTGTGAGTGTTGATAACAGCGCGGTCTTTATCTTGTCGTTCTCGTCGGTGCTGTATGCATTCGAGTCGATAAGCCCGCGCTCACGCTTCACGCGCTCCGCCTTTTCAAAATCCCATCCCATTGAGCGGCCGAGATTCTCCGTCATGTGCTGACCTCCCATTGAAACGAGGTGCGAAGAGCGCACTATCCCGCGCTCTACCACATAGATCTTCGTCGTCGCCGCCCCGAGATCAACGACGAGGACCGGTGCTATCCCATGCGCGACCGACGACCGCACGGCGCTGAATATTTCGATCTCGAAGAAATTTATCTTGAGCGCCGCGGTAGCGGCGATCGTCTGGTAGTCTCTGAGCGCCGTGTTATGTATTGCGACGAGAAGAACCTCCTGGCCCTTCGCCTGCATCGGCGTCTTTGCCTCCACGCGGTCGAATGCGCTGCTCTCCCCCTCCTCGCGCGGGATTACGAAGTAGTCCAGCGTCACCTCGCTTATCGGTATCGGAATATACTTCCGGGCCTCGATGGGAATCATGCGCTTCAACTGTTCGGGCTCGGTTTGCGGAAGATCTATCACCGAGACGAGGCTTGATGAGAATGGGATGGAGAGGCCTCCCTCCCGCGCGGTCACATTGGCTTCGCGTATCACGTCGGTAATCGCCTCCGCGATCTTCTCCGGCGGAAGTTTCACCGCTTTTCCGATAGCCTGCCCGCCGTAGGGACCGAGTGCTATTTCGCCGTACGTCTCGAGTATCGCCGCGCCGCGGGACGTGCGCAGCTGCACGATCTTGGCGCTTGATGCGCCGATGTCTATTCCCAACACGCTCCCCTCGGTCGATTTGCCGAGCGACGTAAAACCTTTGAGAACGTTGCTCAGAGAGAACGCCATTTGAAAATTATATCACCCCGTTAGAGGCCACGGTCATTCTTTTTGTTGCAGAACGAACAACGGCATACGCATAGTTCTCAAAGCCTCTAAACGGAGTCACGCAATTTTGTCCAGCTTCGCGGCCAAAATGAAATCGTTTTCGGAAAGACCGCCGATGGCGTGCGTTGAAAGCTCCGCGCGTACTTTTCCCCAGCCGATTCCGAGATCAGGATGGTGGCCTTCAGCTTCCGCCACCGGAGTTATCTTGTTCGCAAACGCCATCGCTTCAAGAAAATTCTTGAATTTGAATTCCTTGACCAGTTTTTTTGCGTCTCCTACGACGGACCATCCGCTCACATGCGTAAGCATCGCCTCCGCCTCCATAGCGGTCATCGGTACTGCCCCTCCTTCACATGCGACACACTTTTTTTGCGCAAGGTCCACCCCGTTAGAAGCCATACGATATTGAAATTAGGGGGATGTTTGTTGCTACCGGTGGAAATCTCAAGAAACTTCTAACGAGGTCCATCGCCCGATAGTAACATTATCTCTCGCGGAGAACCTCCGGGAAACTGCTGCCGTCCTCGTATTTGTTCGCCGCAATGAATAGCATTGAATCGGGGAATGTTATGCCCGCGGCCCGCGCACGCCCGAGGACGAGTGTGAGCTCGCTCTTTGCATTGAATTCCACCGGGATGTCCGCCGGTTTTGCGCCTTTGAATATCTTGTCAGCCACTACGGCCGCCTGCTCGCCCGCGGCGGAAGCGAGGTCCGAGTACGACAACATGCCGCCGTTCGGAAGGTCTTCGTTCGGCGCGGACATCGGGACTTTTAGCCGGACCGCAAGGTCGTTCTCAAGCGCCTCCTGCGGCCCGATGTAATGTCCCGCGATGTGGAAGATGCCGTCAATGTCGCCCGGTTTTATCGACGCCGCCACCCGGTGGAATTCCGCTTCCGCCTCCCCCGGCGGTGCCGATGTTTTGTACTCGACAAGTGTCATACCGAATTTCGACGCCTGCTTTCGAAGCTCGATGAGGTACGCGCCACCGATATCACCAACCATGAAACCATCGCCGAACACCCCGAGCTTCTTGAGGCCGGGACGTATCTCTTTCAGAAACCCGAGAGTGCGCCCGATAGTTTCGGAAATATTCGTTGCAACACCCGTCGCGTTATTCCCGGATGACTTGTACGAACTGATGAGTCCGTATTCGACCGGATCATGAAAACGAGTGATGAATACGACCGGCAAGCCGGGCGCAAGTTTCTTCGTCGACTCCAGTGCTACCGACGCCTGGTTCTCAAATGTCGCGTAAATCAGATCCACGTTATCGCCTACCATCCGGTCAATCGCGGTCTTAAACTCTTCCATCATCGTCGGTCCCACCGATACTTTAGCCAAGTCATAACGCACGTTCACGCCTTCTTTGTATCCGAGGCTCTCCATGCTCTTTTTGAATCCGATGACGGCGTCATTCTGCTGCGGATAGTATGTTATGCCGATAGCGTACGTCTTCGCCAGCATCGGTGCCGCGCCGCCGGAGTTGGATAGCTTGTACCAATAGAGGGACGCAGCAATCACGACAATCGCAACGGACGCGATTACGGCCGCATGCGGCATCCTCGGCGAACCACCGGATTCTGTCTGTCCGGAAGGAACGGGTACCGCGCCGGTCAAAGGACCCCCGGCATTCGTTCCAGCGTTCTCTTGTGGAGGCATGCTCAGAAGTATATACCCGGCATCGACTCCTCACTTTCGCGCGTTGTGTATAAGCCACGCCCCGGACATACGGGCCCTGAAAATCACGCCAGCGGGAGCGAGACCTTAAACGTCGTCCCCTTCCCCTCCACCGACTCGAACCACATCTTCCCCCCGTGTCGGTCGATAATATTTTTTGAGACATACAGCCCGAGACCGCTGCCGTCGGTGAAATACGAAAGTGCCTTCGGAGACCGGAAGAACTTCGTGAAGATGCGTTCAGACTCGCTTTTTGCGATCCCTATACCGTTGTCTTCAACGGATACGACCACGGAATCTCCTTCCCGCGCCGCTCTCACGCTCACGGCTCCCCCTACAGGAGTGTATTTGATAGCGTTGTCTATCATGTTGTTAAGTACCATCTCGATCTTGGTCTCATCAATAGATACATGAGGCAACGGCTGCTGCACGTTGACGTTGAACTTCAGCTCCCGGTCGCGCACAGGGTCTTTGAACGTCTCGGCAACCCGCTCGATGACAGGCACAATCGATTGGTCTTTCATCCGTATCCCGAATTGACCTTCTTCTATTTTGCTCACGTCCAAGAGGTCGTCCACAAGGCCGATCATCCGCCGCACGGCGCTCCGCCCTCCTTCCAGGACGGCGCGCGTCCGGGTAACCTCACCCTTCCCAACCGTTCCAAGCGATTCGAGCACCCATGCGATACCGGTCAGAGGCGTACGCAACTGATGCGCCGCGATTGACACGAATTCGCGCTTCGTCTTCTCCATCGCGTATTCGTGCGTTATATCCTGCAGCGTGAGTATGCAACCGAGATTGCTGCGCACGCCCTCGTGAATGTGACCTAAGACGAGATTCACATACCGTTCCTCTCCGTTGCGTGTGACTATTTTGAGGTCATTCTTGCTGAAGACGGGGCCTTCGGAAACGTCGGATTGCAGCGGACAATATTCGGGGGCGGAAAGCTCCGTACTTCCGCTGTAAACCCGCATCAGGCCCCCCACCGGTGTCCCGAGAACACCGGATGCCGCTAACCCCAGAAGCGTCTCCGCCGCTCGGTTGAACAGAATGACCGAGCCCTTGAGGTCCACCGCGATGACTGCGTTCGTTATTCCGGCGAGGATTACACCGAGCTTGTTCCGCTCCGCGGAGACGACCTGTTCTTCCGCTTTCAGCGATTCGATCGAACTCGCGAGTGTTCCCGCCATCACGTTGAAACTCTTCGCGAGATCGCCGATCTCGTCTTTGGACGCGACGCGCGCACGATACGCAAGATTCCCCTTGCTGAACTCTTTCGTAGCTTCGCGGAGGGCTTCGATGGGCTCCGACACCCTACCCGCACCATAGAATGCGACCGCGACCGCACCGATAAGCGTAAGGGCCGCTATGAGTACCGAAAACAATCTGGCGCGCTCTGACTCCCCGAAGATGACGTCGGTTTGCTGCTCGGCGATAACGAACCAATTGATACGGAAGACATCGGTCGACCCCTGTGAGGCCTCTATGGTCATCGCATGTGCGGACCCAAGCACACTCAACCCCAGTTCATTCACATACGTCGCCGACGTCCCCGACTCATCGGGAGACGTGATGATCTGCCGGACGGGCGGAAGGTTGGAGAGGTCCTTCTCGGCGAGCATGTATGAAATATCCGGGTACGCGATGACGACACCCTTTTCATCCACAATGTAGATACGTCCGTTCTCACCCGCGATCTTTGATATGGTACCGACGACAAGCGGCATGACCTTGGCGTCGACTTGCGCGAGTACCGCACCCGCAAATTTCCCGTTTTGATCGAGTATCTCACGGCCGATATCGAAGAACGGCTTACCGCCTATCGAATACACGGGCCCCACATACATCCCGTGGGCCGCGACCTCTTGGAATGCCGGCGTACGGCTCACGTTGCGCAGGTCGTCTTTGCCTACAACGAGAATCCTGTCTTTGCGGACCTGCTCGACGCCGTTTGTATCGGTAACCGAAATATCAACAAAATTCTTGCTCTGTAATAACAGGGTGTCGAGTATCCCGTCCGCCACTTCCGGTTTGACGGGGAAACCGGGTTTATACAGAACCGCAAGATGGTCAAGAACGCCGAGCTGCGACACGATGAACGACTTTATTTCCGCTGCGGCGGTCGCGCCGAGTTGGTCACCGAGGCGCGTCGCTTCCGTTTGCAGCGTCTTTTGGAACCGGATGAGAGTAACGGTACTGACGACCAGGATTGGTACCAGCGCAACGCCGATAAGAAGGATGAGGAACTTGGTGTGTAGTTTCGGTCCTTTCATGACGCGTCTCTCATAGGGCCATTATAAAGCCTATTCGCAGCGCTCACGCAGGAGGTGCTTAAAGTGTGGGTACGCGCTACAATCGTGCACATGAAGATTTTGCTGACGAGGCTTCGATTCATTCTCGAGGTGATGTTGGACACCATCCTCCCTTTGCGCGCGCGGAGCGCGCGCACCAAAGAGCGCGCGGCCGAGGATATCCCGCTTTTGCCGGCGGTACATGAGCTTCTGGATACGCGCATTACGACCCTGATGGACTATCGCCAAAGCGCGGTGCAAGACCTCGTCCGCTCGCTCAAGTACGACGGGTCAGGGCACGCCGCAAAGCTCGCGGCGACACTGCTCGCGGATTATTTGCACGAGGAGGTCTCGTCTCAACGGACATTTTCGCAGAAAAAAATCCTCATCGTCCCCGTTCCGCTGCATGCAGGCCGCGTACGTGAGCGCGGATTTAATCAGATAGAACTGGTGCTCCAAAGCCTTCCGCAAGAATTCCGCGATGGAACACGCGCATCATTTGTTCCCCATGCTCTCGCGCGCATCCGCGCGACCAAACAACAAACCCGCCTCCCCCGCTCCGAACGGTTGAGCAATGTGGCGGGAGCATTTTCTGCGCCGGATGCAATGCTGGTGAACAAGACACATATTTTTTTGATAGATGACGTCACGACGACCGGCGCCACACTCGTAAATGCCGCCACCCCGCTTCGCCGTGCCGGCGCGGAAGTCACCATGCTCGCGCTTGCACGGGCGTAAATCAGCGGACGACGGCGAACGCCGTGCCGAGATAGTACGGCCAGATGAGTATCGCGAGTACCCCCTGCCAAAAGGTGAGTTTGAGAAATCCGATAGTAAAAAGCCACGCCGCAATCCACACCCCTCCCGATAATGTGTGGTGCTCTATTTTTATCTTTTCCATACGACAATTATACACTTGGTGGAGAGAGGGATTCGAGAGGCTCAGCACATTAGCCGCGTGGTAATATGGAGACATGTTTGAGTCGTTTAAAGATAAGCGGGCGATTCTCCCCCGAGGCGCGCAGCGGTTATTCATTGAAACGGTTGAACAACGGGTATCTACGTGCGACGTAGCGCGCATATGCGAATGTTCCACGCGGACAATCCGCGATTGGCGTCGTGAGAAATTCCCGATGCAGCTCCGGTGTCTTCATCTCTTAAGCCGCCATGCACAGATACCGGTACCAAAACATCTACGCGCGGCCAATCGCTATGCTCACGCACGCGCAGCAGGCGCAAAAGGCATGCGTGCAGTGATTTTGAAATACGGTCGCATCCCTGTCGATGAGAGGCGCCGTAAAGAAGGGTGGCAAAACTGGTGGGATACAAAAGGAAGGTTTGAAATCAATCCACTGCTCCAAGCAAAACCCATCCGTAAACCAAAGAAAGGCACCGACCTGGCAGAATTTCTGGGTCTCGTTATGGGCGATGGCGGCATAAGTCACTACCAAGTCGTCATAACGCTTCACCACATCGATGATTTGGCGTACAGCACTTTCGTGATGCGTCTTATGAGAAAATTGTTTGGTGTCCGTCCTTGCATCTATCACCGCCCGAAAGATTCAATCAACGACATCGTGCTATCGCGACGAGAACTGGTCGAATTCTTGCATGAACTCGGTTTGCCTATAGGCAATAAGGTGAAACAGCAATTTGATATTCCAGATTGGATCAAGCGAAACAAAACATTCGCTGTGGCGTGTGTACGGGGACTCGTTGATACCGACGGTTCCGTGTTTACGCACTCCTATGTAGTAAACGGGAAACGGTATCGCTACAAAAAGCTTTCATTTACAAGCCGCTCCAGACCATTACAAGTAAGTGTCGCAAAAATCCTCGTGGATCTGGGCATGTCGCCGCACCTCAGTGGCTACGATGTACGGCTTGACAGTATCGTTGACATGCAAAAATATTTCTCTGTTGTCGGATCTCACAACCCGAAACATTTGAAGAGATACCTGAACTAGAGTACGATGCCTTTATTGGAGAGGTCGCATAGTGGCCTAGTGCGGCGGTTTGCTAAATCGCTATACGGGTTAAACCGTATCGAGGGTTCGAATCCCTCCCTCTCCGCAAACGTTTTTTAGAGATTTCTGCCCTTAGTATCAGCGTTCTTCAGAATTGAGCTTCTGCATTTCTATCCACTGGTTGACCGCCTGTTGCCCAACGTTGTGGTTCAGAACGTTTTTCGGATTGAGCATATCTATTGCCGTTCGCAGTGCATTTGCATCCCTGCACCCAAACGGCTCACATAACGGGTATGTGAGCCGTTTCCGAGCCTCCGCCGCCCCATTCCATTTTTGAATTCACCTCCCCCTCCCGAAAATAGATAGGCATTCCGATGAAAGGAACGCCCTTTGTGGACCTTCCTTTCGTTGGGAGGAAGATTGACGGAATAAAATCGGGTATACTGTAAGCATATGAACTACATACAAGGAGGCGGATTCGGAATGATGGACAATGTGGGAGTGGGAATCCCGCTCGTCATGTCGTTCGTTTTACTAGGCGTCTTGTGGAACTTGCTGTGGAAGGGGCTTGCGCTCTGGCGGGCGGCAAAGCGCGGCGATATGTGGTGGTTTATCGCCTTCTTATTCCTGAATACCCTCGGTATTCTTGAAATAATCTATCTCTTCGTGGTCACCGGAGCGAAGCTCTCGGATTTTACAAAACCGACGACACACAATTCTCATTCCTAGAGGATTTTGTGAATGAGCCAGGTCAAGATCGATAGAACGACTGCGCCGAAAAGCGCCGGCAGAAATCCTGCGACGATGAATCCGGGCACGACGAGTGTCATGGCCCAGAAGAGCAGCGCGTTCAAGATGAACGAGAAAAGTCCGAAGGTGATAAGGGTGATGGGGAGCGTCAAAATGCCGAGTACCGGCCGGATGACCATCGTGATGACGGACCACACGAGCGCGACCAAGAGTATCGTAATCCAGCCGCCCGCAACGGTGATGCCCGGGACGATACTGACGGTCAGATAGACTGCCGCGACGGTACCGAGGTATTTCAATACGGTGTGCATATCTTTATACTACCATAAACGCTCGCTCACATTTTTATTACCTCCAGCGCATTTGGCGCCGAGTAGTCCACCGCAATTACCCTGTTACGCTCGTCGAATTTGATTCCATCTGTCCCCGCCGTTTTATTTGACGCGAAAACTTCGACACCTGGCCAGGTACGAGCCAGAGATACGGCCAGGTTATCAGCGTCCTTTCCCCCTTCTGCTGTCGAGCATGAAGCAAGAACTACCTGCGCATCAGAGGTTAAAAAACGTCGCAGGGGTGCAAAAGATTGGATTGCAGTCTTTGTCAGTTCCGTTCTCCTCGGTGAGTATGGAAACCCGAGCTGAACCAAATTGTCACTACCGTGACCATTGAAATACACGAGGGAGAGGTTTCCGCTTCCGTTTTTACCCGTCTGTTCGCCTACACGACGTATCGCGCGAAAGAATTCTGCTTTGGTCGCCACTTCGTAGATATGTGTCTGGTGCCCTGCGTACATGTCCTGCACCACCTTGGATTTATTATCGAGACTGTTGTTCCAATCCGTCTTCGCAAACAAAGCCACCGCAACTCTCGACTTTTCACTGTCGGGCTCCGAGGTATACCCGTCCGCCATTGACCTGAGTACACCGACAGGATATCGCGTGAACATCTGTATGTCGTTTTGCTCGATGAGCGCGATCTGTTTTTCCGGTATCTTGTTCTCAAGGTACGCACACAGGATTATGTGGTTGACGAGCACATCATCAAGTTCGTTTTTATGCGCTGTGAGCGCGAGCTTTCCAGACATGTACTCCGGCGTCACGCCAAAGAACGAAAAGTATTCGACGTAGTCTCTGTGCCGCTCGGTCCTCTTGTCCAAAAGAGCTCCGTAGGTGTCCACTTTCGCCTGCTCGGCGAGCCACTGCTGATTTTCTTCAACGAGGGTCCGGACCGTAGCCGCTATTAATCCTGCTTGACGAAGCTTCGGTAACAAATCTCCCGTCACACTCGCGCCGAGTACGCTTTTCCTTTCTTCATCGCTCAACCGGTCAAATTCGTCCGCCATTTGGGGAAATTCCTTGAAGATCGGCATCCATGCCATAAAAAGTCCCCGGGATTCGACTGCGTCAAACACCTCCCTTGGGTATCCGTCATCCACGAAAACAGCAATCTCCGCGGGTACTTTGTTGTATGTGTCGCAAACATACTTCAGAAGTTCATACTTCGCAGGCTCCTTTTTGAGCGAGGCATACGCTTTTACCGAGCCGGCACCCGATGAATACCAAGGCACCCCATTTACGTCGTCCCAGAGCCCCTGACACTCCCGTATTTCTTCCGGAGTAACACCCCCAGTGTACCATCCGACAATAGCTTTTCGCGCGTCCGACGTCAGGGGCAAGTCTCCATCTTGCACTGTCGAATGTATGAGGGCGCTATATTCGACAGGGACTCTCGGTTCAGTGCTGAGTTCGTACATGTGCCAAAACGACCGGACGCCCGCCTGCCTCAAAAGAGTTATGTCGGCTTTCGCCTTGTCGTAATTGTCGAAGAACCAAGGAAGCATGGTGGTTGCGAAAGTTTCCCCGTCAACGTCCAGATCAAAATATGAAATAAATTCTCGTAGTTTTTCCGCATCACCCTCTTTCGCACTAAATACGGCCTGCAGGGCGATGATGACGTCGGCTCCCTGCATGAGTTCCGGTAGGCTGTCATAAAGTTCCTTCGCCTGCTTCATATCGCAACCGTGCTGGAGGAGCGAAAGGATATCATGAGGAGGAAACGTCCCCTCGTACTCGCCGCAAAATTTGTAGAATGACCCATCGGCAAATACCGGCATCTTGACGAGGGAAACAACGTCCTCAAGCATGAGGCTGTGGCCCTTTACATTTTTCTCAAGAAAAGCGCATTTTTCTTCGCGGGTACCCGGAATTATGTCAAAAAGAAGTCTGAGTGTATGTTGCGGCTTGCTCCAGTCCAAATCAGGATACGCCGCTTTGTAGTCCTCTTCTTCCAATATACCCGAGTCGAAATTGTCGAGGCGATTCGCCACGACCGACACGACAAAATCAATATATTCCATATTGGCGGGGTCGGCAGCTATAGAGGTCGCCAATGCGGGCGAGTTGATATCGTCCTGACATGCGTATAGCTGCTCAGGAGTGAACGAGTCCAAGAAATATTGCAGGGTTGCAACGGGAACTTTGTGAGACAAGTAGTTGATCGTATCCGGCCCCAATAGAGAGTGTTCCCGGTATTCGTCAATAAGCTTCCTGTCCTCAGAGGTCCTTAGTTCCTTCAAACTATCCCTCTCGAATCCAACACCCCGGGAAACAGAGCGCACGTCCGCTTCATCCAACGTCGCGCTTAGGAGTCCCACATCGCTCGGCACAGCTGCCCAGGTAGCTCCTTCAAGGAAACCTGAAAAGGCCCGTTCGTAACTTCCGACTATCCTAAAAAGGCGCTCGGACTCCGGCAGCGCCCCTAATTCGGAAGTCTGTACTCCTTGCTGCAATTCCTTCAATTTCTGCAGGACCATCCCGGCGTTTTCCTTTGAACGCCCGTGTTCATTCTTGCTTCCTTGCTTGCCAAGATTCATCGCAGAAATGTTTCCCCTGGCGAGGAGAAACATCGTCTTTCGCAGGTCTTGTTGGTTTTTTGGTATTTCTAACTTCAATACGTCTTGTACCCACTGCTCTTCACCCCTTTCCTTTTTGAAGCCGATAAGGTTTCGCATGGTGTGAGTCTAAGTATATCAGCGTCGAGCCACGACTCCTGCCGGACCTTTTGGTCCGCTCGTGCTTATGTTACAACGCCCGAACGTGCTCGTTCGTGCGTGACACTCCTCGTCTTAACCGCGTTCGGCCGGCGCATGCTTGCGCCGGCATAAACCTCTCGCATCGGCCTTCAGCCGACACTCGACCCGCCTATGGCGGGCACACTCCCGTGTGAGTTTACCTCTTCGGTGGATTCAGAAGCTCGCAAAGAAATTGCCCACAGACACTTCGACCTTGCCCATATCCGCCTTCTCAAGCGGCACGTTGAAAGAGAACGTTGACCCCTTCCCCGCTTCGGATTCAACGGTCACGTCACCGCCGTGGCGAAGCGCGACATTACGCGTGATGAAGAGCCCGAGACCCGAGCCGTCCGGGTGCATGCGCCGCGCGCTTTCTCCCCGGTAGAACTTCGTGAATAACCGCCTCTTATCTTCCGGTGATATACCGATACCGGTATCTTGCACCGAGATCCTGACTTGCCGGCCGGCGCGCTCTACTTGTAGAGTGATACGCCCTCCCCCGTGGGTGTAATCGAGACTATTGGAAATGAGGTTCGATACCGCGAGGGTAACGCGATTGACGTCCACGTAGACGGGAAGTGCGTCCTCGTCATGCTCGAATACGAGCGCGACATCGCGGCTCTTCCCGACTACCAGAAAATCGTTTACCAGGTGTTGCATCGGGCCAATGATATCCGTGATGGCATATTCGTATCCGAACTTTCCTTCTTCTATCTTCGCGACATCGAGCACGTCGTCCACCAAGCGCACCATGCGCTCGGTGGTCCCCGATACCTGGTCGAGAAGTTTCGCTTTACTCTCCGGAGTCGTCGAGGGATCCCGCAAGACTTCAAGCGTCCATTTGAGCCCGGTGAGAGGTGTGCGCAACTGGTGCGCGGCGACTGAGATGAATTCCCCCTTTTCTTCGGCTATCTGACGCTCACGCGATTCCACCTCCTGGAAGTATTTGATGGATTGATCTATCTCGTATCCCAGAGCGCCCCACTCGTCCCCGCTCTGTACCGGAAGCGGCGCAAGTGCGGCGAACTTATTTTCCCGTGCGGTGCGCATCCAGGTGATGATCTTGTACAACGGCCCCACGAGAATGCGGTCTGCAAAGATAATACCGGCACAGACGAGTATGAAGAAGACGATGGAGAATTCAATGCTTCCCACTATGAAAGCATTGCTCTGCTCCGTTACCGCGCGTGCGAGCGCCGAGTTGTTGAGGTCCCCTTTGGCAGACAACTCTGCAATGTACCTTCCCATTCCCGTAATGCGGATGGCGATGAAGATGAAAGGTAGCAGGCTTAGCACCGCAAAAGCGAGCGCTAACTTCAAGCGCAAGGAGAAGGCGTCTAGTTGCAGGGGCTCCGTCGATAATATTTCTTTCTCGGGTTTTATCTCGGGCATATGTATGCGCCGTTTTGAGTTATCGCTGGCGCGAATTACTACCGACTCTTACAGATAGGTCATGTACCCCAACGGGGTCTTTGTAAGAGTGCCATCAGCCGGTTTGGGCGGCGACACCTGCTTGCCCTGCAATATCTGTTCGACGGCGGCCGATATCTCGCTCAACGAAAAATCCGCCTTGACCATATATGCGATGACACCGAGGCTCCGCGCCCTCTCTTTGTCGGTGTCTGCGCTCAGATTTGAGAGTACGACAACGGGGGTCTTTTCGAATCCCGGAATCGCACGCAAGCGCTGCAAGAACTCGAAACCGTCCATAGTCGGCAGAACGAGATCGAGCATAATCAGGTCGGGTTTTGACTCTTGCGCCTGCTTGAGACCTTCTTCCGCGCTCATTGTCGGGAACACTTTGACTCCTTTATCGCGGAGCTGCTTCATTTTGTCCGCAAGCAGACTGTGCAAGAGCGGGTCGTCCTCAATAATGAGTATCGATTTACCGCTGAAATCGGTTGCGCTTGTTTCACTCATAGGGCAAATAGTACCATGACCTCACAAAGTAAAGCGAGGTGGCGTGGGGAATAAAGCGTAGCCTTAAGGCTACGCTTTATTCCCAAGCCTTTTCGTCGTCTTCTAGCGGTACACTCGCCACATCGTCCTCGTCCGCATCTTCGTCAAGCACTTCGCCGATTGCCTCTTCGCTAATGGCGAGCGGGTCTTTTTCTTCATCTTCATGGAATGCCATATTTTTTATGATTGCTACACTTTATACACGCCCATAGTACTCATCAAATACAGGCGCGCAAGATGTGTGGCGCGCGACTGTGTATAAGTCTTGGGATACAATCTCGGCATGACACCCCTCGACGCGCTCACCAAGCATTTCCGTCTTTCAGCGCCCCAGTTGAGCGGTCTCAAGAAGCTCGGCATCTTCACGGTCCGCGACCTTCTGTATCATTTCCCCGTCCGCTATGACCGCGGAGGGAGTGAATCCGCAATAACGGGGCTCGTTGCAGGAGAGTCGGTTACCATTTACGGCACCATCAGCAAACTTGATACAAGAAGGTCTTGGAAACGGAAAATCCCGGTGGGTGAAGCGGTCATTACCGACGCCTCGGGCTCGATAAAGGTGATGTGGTTCCATCAGCCGTATCTCGCGAAGAAATTTTCCGAGGGGCAATTCGTCAAGGCCGTCGGTATTGCGACCGGTAAAACCGGGAAACCATACCTCGCGAATCCGCACGTCGAACCCGCCGACCCGACGGAAGTCGGTCTTTTCCGTTCTCCTGCCAGCTACAAGCTACAAGCTACAAACTCCCTCTTCGCCGTGTATCCAGAGTCCCGTGGAGTCACGTCTTTGTGGTTCCGTCATGCATTCGAGAAATTGTACGCCGCGAATATCCTTGGCTCGGTCGACGACCCCGTTCCCGCCGATATCATAAAACGGTACAACCTCCCCGACATCCAGAGTGCGCTTTTGTATATCCACAAGCCCGACGACCTGCGGCACGCGGAGGCAGCGCGCAAGCGCTTCGCGTTCGAGGAGATATTTTCGATACAAGTCGCACGCGCCCGCGAGCGGCAGGAGAACGACTCACTCGCATCGTTTCCCATCCGCGAGGGCTCGGCGCTTGCGGAAAAATTCCTCTCAACCATCCCCTTCCCGCCGACCGGCGCGCAGAAACGCGCCATCACCGATATTGTGCATGATTTCGGCAAGCCGCATCCGATGGCGCGGCTCTTGGAGGGCGACGTCGGAAGCGGCAAGACCTTGGTCGCTGCCGCGACTTCCTATGCGGTCGTAAATTCGCGCCCACCCAATCGGGAGAGCGGCACGCTGCAAGTCGCCTACATGGCGCCGACCGAAATACTGGCGCAGCAACACTTCCAATCATTTATCGAGTACTTCTCGCACCTCCCCATCAATATCGCGCTCATGACCGGCAGCGGCTGCAAGAAATTTCCCTCCAAGGTAAAACGGGGCGAGGCAACTGATATCTCCCGCGCGCAATTGCTGAAATGGGTAGAGAGCGGAGAAATAGCGATGCTCGTCGGCACGCACGCGCTCATTCAAAAGTCCGTCAAATTCCAACATCTCGCCCTTTGTATCGTCGACGAGCAGCATCGCTTCGGCACACGGCAGCGGCGCGCACTGGCACATAAGGGGGACGCTGCTCCCCACTTCCTCTCCATGACCGCGACGCCGATACCGCGCACGCTCGCGCTTACGATATACGGTGACCTCGATATCTCCGTCTTGGATGAATTGCCGCCCGGCCGCGCGAAGGTAACGACCGTCATCGTAAAGCCGTCCGAACGTGCCTCCGCATACGAAAAAGTCCGGGAACAGGTAGCGGCCGGGCGTCAGGCATTCGTTATCTGCCCGCGCATCGAGGAGCCCGACCCC
>Ga0209542_10001993_pt1 | contig 46737 bp, 58 predicted proteins | sample RifCSPhighO2_01_FD_184028 | JGI IMG/M metagenome (GOLD analysis project Ga0209542, IMG submission 184028) | Soil microbial communities from Rifle, Colorado - Rifle CSP2_plank highO2_0.1 (SPAdes) (version 2) | ecosystem: Environmental > Terrestrial > Deep subsurface > Rock core/Sediment ...
TTGATTGGCTGGGGTTGTAATTATAAAGCAGTTTTTGATGATGATAAAAGCACTGGAAGACTTGTTTATAACAATCTCAAAAAAGAATTCTATGAAAATGATGATGATTTAGCACATGAGCACATTCTTAAAATTAAAGACTGTAACGGAATTGAAGATGTTTTTAGTCAAGCGGATTTTCATAAACTAGTTCTCAATCAACCTAAACCACCAAAGAAGTCAGACATTAATTCTGTGTTAGCAAAAGAGAAGAAAGAATTGCTTGCAAGGTTATTTTTAGAAAAAGCAGAGATTGGAGAAATAGCTTTGAGTGATACAACAACAAAGAAAGTGGAAGAAATTTTTAGCTGGTTATACGAAAAATTTAAAATTTCTAGTTAGCCTCTAATTTAACTGATATAAACTTTATATACTCTTCTTAAATTTCGCCCAAAAATTATTTAGGGTTTTTATTTTTTACTGGATTCCTTATAAAAGCAACAAACCACCCTCTTGGGATACCAAAAGTCAGGGGGTTTAAGGGATTTTGCCACAGCGGGGATGTACGGTGGGGGTGGGTACAAAGATGTAAGAAATCTAATGTCAGTGTCGTCGGTAACGTCGCCAGAGGCTAATAAAAATGGAGCGCAATCGTCATCACCGACATCAGTGACAACGTTTTAGGAACTTATCTTTGGACTTGAGGGGATTTTGAATGAACAATTCTACCGAACTCATCTCTTTGCAGAATTATTCTGGTATATCTAGGCTTAGGAGGGATAAATTCAAACTCAAATTCTAAGTATGGGACAGCGTGATGCAAATCCCAACTTTTAAAGACATACTTGCAGATTATACCCAATAAAAGAGGTATTATAAACTTATGAAGCTGCCAAAAGGCAACGAGGCGGTCGTTCTCAAAACAAAACTCCTGGAATACCTTCTTTCAGAAACCCATCCGGTCGGCAGCTCTAAAGCGAAATTCTTTCGGGCATTAAAGTTTGATGAAACAAATACCGCTAAGCTGACAAAATCTCTGCTAAAAATCGCCCGCGACAACGAGGTTAAAAGCATAAGAAAATTTAAATATGGCATCAACTATATGATTGAGGGAGAAATTAATACTCCTTCAGGAAAAAAAGTTCCGCTAATTACTGTCTGGTTTGCCAAAACAGAAAAAAGCAAAGCTAGTTTTGTCACTGCTTATCCAGTATAATTAGGTTTAATATGCATGTATTCAAATTATTGGAAACAGTTATTCTTAAGCATGATATAAAAGAACATGGCTTGCGTAAAGGAGACATGGGGGCTGTTGTAAGTGTTTATGATGAAGGTAAAGCAGCAGAAGTGGAGTTTGTTACGGCAACAGGTAAAACAGTCGCATTAGTCACCCTTGAGTCTAAAGATGTCCGAGATGTAGCTCAAAATGATCTCCTTTCAGTGCGGGGCTTCTCTTCAACTACCTACTCACAAGCCAACAATTCCAACTTTTAAACTCATTGTGCAAATTTTAACAGATCTCGCACTGATAAAGTTCGTTTTCTATTCTTTAGAAAATTTTTCATATAAAACCACGAAATCATGCCTATACAATACTTTGATCTATCAGGATTCTTCTTTATTTTCCTTTTAAATACCAGCTTTAGATCCTTTGATAGCTCACTAATAGCCCTAAATGCATCCAATATATTAGCCTTATGGATACCATTTTGATAAACAATCTCGTCTGATGTAATTAGGAGTGAGCCAAGATGAATTATATTTCCAGCCTGAAGTGGTCTCGTTTGTTTGCTTTTTTGACTGTATAACCAATCCTTGTGGATACTTTCATCTCTTAAATCTTTTAATTTTGTGATTTCAAAATATTTGCGATACTTACTTATTTTGTCCCATACGGCAATTTCATTTTTACAAAAAAACTCAAGCTTCATCAATCCTTGGGTAGCGTCATAAACACAGTTAGCTGCAACAAAGAACATCTGTAAATCCCAATTAGTAGTGTTAATCTTATAGCGACGAATCTGAGTTAATGAATTTTTAAGAGAATCTTCAAAATAATCCAACCAAAGATTTAGCTCATTCTCATCAGCAGGTTCTAAATCTCTATATGATTCTATTTCTTGGTTCATTTTTTGGAATTCTAGCAGGATTGTGGCTGGAAGGATACTTATAAATACTTCCATGGTTTTGGAGATACTGGACTTAAAGGGTATAATTACAATTCATGAAGCAAATTATAGCCGCGGTGCTAATAATTGTCGCTATCATTAGTCTGATCGTTATCGCTTTTACAGTTAACCAGGTCAGCCATGAGCAGCAAAGACTCCAATCCGATCTTGAATACCGTTCTACCCTTTTGGCTGATAGTTTAAAAGAAACGATTGAGCCTAATTTTATTAATAAATCCGACAGCTATCTTCAGAGTGTTGTTGAGCGGTTTACAAGTAAGGAGAGGTTTGCAGGGTTGGGTATTTATGATAACAAAAACCAGGTAATTGCCCTCTCCTCCACTCTCCCGGAAGCCACTTCTGCCGCCTCTGAAATAGTAGCCAATGCTATGGATGAGGATAAACCAAGCGGAGACTTTGCTTCATTAAATAACAAAAAAGTATATCTGCTTGCAATACCGTTACACGAGAACAAGCGTGTGGTTGGGGCTATGCTTATTGCCCAAAATGCAAATTATATTGATGACAGGCTATTTGAAATTTGGCGTAATAATTTAATCCGTCTGGTACTCCAGGCATCCCTGCTATCTTTAGCTACCGTATTACTAATCAGGTGGATTATATATGAGCCTATCAAAGGCTTAGTCGATAATATAAGGTTGGCCCGGATGGGCCAAACCGGTAAAAACCCTAAAAACCTGACCGGATCATTTTTCTTCCGTCCGTTGATAAAGGAAATTTCCAATATGCGCGACAGTCTTTTGGAGGCAAGGGGTTCTGCCAGCGAGGAAGCCAGGTTAAGACTCGAAAAGCTGGATTCTCCCTGGACTGCACAAAGATTGAAGGAATTTATTAAAGATATCTTAAAAGGCAGGCAAATATTTATGGTTTCCAATCGTGAGCCTTATATCCATACTAAAAATGGGAATAAAATCACTTATTATTTTCCCGCCAGTGGAATGGCAACTGCTATTGAACCTGTTATGCAAGCCTGCGGCGGTACCTGGATTGCTCACGGCAGCGGAGATGCAGATAAATTAGTCGTTGATAAAAATAACCGGATTAGCGTTCCGCCTGATGAGCCTAAATATACTTTAAAGCGGGTCTGGCTTACCTCCGAAGAAGAAGCAGGTTATTATTACGGATTTTCCAATGAAGGATTATGGCCCCTGTGCCACATTGCCCATAACAGGCCGATCTTCAAAAAAGAAGATTGGATTGAGTATCAAAGGGTTAACCGCAAATTTGCCGAGGCTGTGTTAGCTGAAACAAAAAACCAGGACCGGCCTATCGTCCTGATTCAGGATTTCCATCTGAGCTTAGTTCCAAGAATGGTTAAGGAGAAAAAACCCGGTGCAGTTGTCGGAATTTTCTGGCATATCCCCTGGCCCAATCCCGAATCATTTAGCATTTGTCCTTGGAAAAAAGAAATCTTGGACGGAATGCTGGGAGCTGATCTTATCGGGTTTCACACTCAACTCCATTGTAATAATTTTATAGAAACAGTAGGCCGGGAATTGGAATCGTTGATTGATTTTGAGCGATTTACCATCACCCGTAACAATCACAGCTCTCATATTAAACCTTTCCCTATTAGCATTTCCTTCCCAAACGGCAATAAAAACACCCCTGAACCTGGTGAAAGAGCCAACCTGATGAAGGAGTTGGGAATTAAAACAAAATACATCGGCCTAGGCGTGGAACGGCTTGATTACACAAAGGGCATCTTAGAGCGTTTTAAATCAATTGAGATATTCTTAACAAAATATCCGGCATACCGTAACAGCTTCACATTCATCCAAATTGCTGCCCCAAGCCGAACGAAAGTCAAAAAATACCGCGATTTTGCTATTGAGGTCAGGGAAGAAGCAAAGAGAATCAATCAATTATTTGGGACCAATGAATGGAAACCGATTTTACTTCTTGAAAAACACCATAACCATGAAGAAATCCAGAAGTTCTTCCGGTCAGCAGATTTTTGTATGGTCTCATCCCTCCATGACGGAATGAACCTGGTGGCTAAGGAATTTGTAGCCGCCAGGAATGATGAAAAAGGGGTGTTAATTTTAAGCCAATTCACGGGTGCTTCAAGAGACTTAAAAAGCGCTTTAATTGTCAATCCTTATAATGGCGAGCAATCGGCTGATGCTATTAAAGAGGCTTTGGAAATGCCGCTTAAGGAGCAGACCAAAAGGGTACGCGACATGAGAGAAAATGTTAAAAATTATAATGTATATAGATGGTCAGCCGAACTTCTTAAAACCATGGTTGGCTTAGGTTGAAATTTAAGACAATTCCTCAATGACAAATGATTTTAAAAAAACAATAAAGAGCTTAATGCTCTCCAATAGAAGACACAGAGGGGGGAATCTTTATACACTCCCTTCTCCTGAATCATACCCTTACCAATGGCTCTGGGATTCTTGCTTTCATGCAATAATTCTTTCCCACTATGATATCAGTTCCGCAAAAGAAGAACTTCTATCTCTATTTGTCAGACAATTTGAAAACGGCATGATTCCGCATATGATTTATTGGCAGAAAAAAACCGCAAGTGATTTTCCTGTCATCGAATGGGGCAAGGAAGACACAAGTTCTATTACTCAACCCCCTATGCTTGCTTATTCTGTTTGGCAAATTTACCAAAAAGACAAGAATAAAAAATTTTTAGATCAAATTTATCCGAATTTAACCAAATTTTATCGCTATTTTTTGGAATACCGCGATTTTAGGGGCAACAATCTAATCAGTATTATCAATCCTGACGAATCCGGTGAAGATAACTCATCAAGATTCGATGTCGTTCTCGGGCTTCCTCCGAAACATAGTTTAAAGGAAAATTTTAAGAAGCGTCTTGAATTAATTCAAAGAAACCGCGAGTGCAAATTTAATGCCCGAACTTGTATGAAAAACTTCTTCTGGGTTAAGGATGTTCCGTTTAACTCTATCTTAGTTGAAAACCTAAAATGCCTTTCGGATATAGCTTCTGTTTTAGGCAAACACGAAGATGCGGATCTGTTTTTTGACCAGAGTAAATTAATTGCCGCCGCAATGAGAAAACACATGTTTGAGGATGGGGTTTTCTGGTCACTTCATTCCAAAATGGATATTGTTGGAGAGAAAATCAGTTACAAAAAAATTAAGGTAAAAACCTGGGCAATTTTTGCTCCGCTTTTTGCTATGCTCTATACTAAATCCGAAGCCAATAAGATAATAGAAAAGTATTTACAAAATGAAGAAGAGTTCAACGCGCCCTTTTTAATACCAACAGTATCACTCTCAGAAGAATCCTTTAACCCTGACGGCTTTTGGCGGGGACCTGTCTGGATGTCAACAAACTGGTTTATCTATAAAGGCTTACAAAAGTACGGATATGAAACATTGGCCGAAAAAATCAAGCAATCGAGCCTTGACCTTTTAGAAAAAAGCGGCTTCCGGGAACAATACAATCCGTTAACCGGAGAAGGGTACGGGGCAAAAAAATTTACCTGGGGTGGTTTGGTAATTGATATGTAAAATCATGATTAATTTTTGGGATGATAAAAAAAATTTTGAAAGTTTCTTTAAAAAAAATAAAGCAACTTTTTTGTTCCTGGATTTTGACGGCACTTTGGCACCCTTTGCACCTATCCCGACAGCTGCCAGTCTACCGAGAAAAACAAGACTAGTGTTAGAAGAGCTGGTAAAAATCAGCTCATTGTCAATTGTTATTATTAGCGGCAGGACACTGAAAGACTTAAGAGATAAAATTAATATTCCCGGCCTTAATTACTCTGGAAGTCATGGATCGGAGTGGATTGTCAAAAATGAAAGTTTTATTGCAGAGATATCATCAGAAATAACCCAAACACTTCAAGATATCAAGAAAGATATGGAATTATTCTGTGCTGGTTTTCAAGGAGCATTAGTTGAAAAAAAATTCTTTTCAGTTGTCGCCCATTATAGACAGGTCAGGCGAGACAGGAAAAAAGACTTTAAGCAATATTTACAAAGTACACTGGCAAAATATTTGGAAACTGGCTTTGTTTCTTTAATTTGGGATAAGGAGGCTTATGAACTACGCGCTAAAACGGGTTGGACAAAAGGCATTCTTGCAAAGAAATTGATATCAAAGGAAGAGGAAAGCATTTTTATCGGAGATAGCGAAACCGACGAGGAGGCTTTTAGAAAATTACCTGACTCACTGACTATCAGAGTCGGCTTTTCAAAAAACTCTTCGGCAAAGTACTTTCTAAAGGATGATAAGGATGTATATAAATTTTTAGTCTGGTTATTAAGTGCCTATCAGCCTAAAAACATTTTAAAAGGAACCGGCAGCGATAATAATCAGAAATATACCTATAGTATTTAGAAGGAAGGTTAGACTTAAAAACTGCCAATTTTTCAATTTCGAAGCTCCCAATAAACCTATACCGACTTCATCCGGAAAGGGTGAGGCAATAATGAACGCCCCGAATAAAGGCAAAAACCAGGCAAAATAAGGAGTTTTGAATAACTTAACTAAGACACTCCCTCCGTTACTTAAAAACAACGGTTTAAGCTCATCGAATACTCTGTCCCTTAAAAATCTGAATATTAAGTAGTCCCCTATAACCGCTCCCGCACCTGCGCATATTGCAACTAACAACGGGTTTAAAGTTTCTGCCAAAAAGAAAAGAACAACTGCCGCCGGGGCGACCGTAAAAATGGAGACAAATAGGATACCGGAAATAAAAGCTCCAATATAACCAAAACCATTTATCAAAGAAATTGTATTTTTAACAATAGGATGTTCCGCAAACCAAAAGAAAAGGGCCAAACTTAAAATTAACAACGCTGTATTTTTATAATTCCAATGCTTCCACTTTTTGGTAATTTCTTTAGCCAACTCATCCATTAATTAATGCTAACATACTTATAAGAACTTTTAAGCATATCCCTAAAACAGAGGCAAGCTTGTATCTATTAAAACAAGGGTATATTAAAATTGCCACATCCCTTAATTAAGATCTGAAAATTAAGCTATCCCAAAAATAAGTCATGAAAGAGTTTAATTCCAATAACAATAATTGCCCATAAAACCACTTTCTTGAATGTTTTATTAGGGATTTTTTTAACAACCAGCTTGCCTGCATAAGAACCGGCCAAAGCAATTATAAAAAGGACCGGGATATACCAAAAATAACTATCGTCCAAAAAACCCTGAGCAAAATAAACCGGAATCCTTGTTAAATCAACAGCCAGTGCGATAGCGGCTGTTGTCGCAATATATTTTTCTTTGGGTAAACCAAACGCAGTTAGAAATGCTCCCCTTAAAGCGCCACCAGTGCCAATCAGTCCGGCCAGGAAACCAGACAACCCTCCCCCAATAATTGAATTTAAAAACGAGCCTCTAACTTTTAAATCTTCTCTCCATAAAGATAAGCTTGCGTAAATTACAAGAAAAATACCCAGTATACCTTTTAGGATATCCTGGGAAATAAAATTTACAAGTAGTGCACCTATTAATGTTAAGATAACGCTCGGCAGGCCAAAGACTAGCAGCATATGTTTATCTAAACTCGACTTAAAAAAACTGATCCTGCCAATATTGCCAAAAATATGCATCAGGGCTACTAAAACCAAGGCAGTTTTAAAATCAAAAAAGAGTAATGCCAGTGGAAGAAAAACAGTTGAAGAACCAAAACCTGCTATAGTCCCCAAAACTTCTGAAATAAAAGCAGATAAAAAAAATAAACCAGTCATAGATTAATATTACCAAAATTAAAATTACAGCCCCTGTTAAGAGGCTGTAAACTATTTAAATCCAACCAAATAATACCTATTTTTTACCCAGAGCAGCTATTGCTCCCAAAAGCAATAAGCTGTTTAAAATATCCGAGCTCCAATAAACCGGCATCAATGCCCCAAGACTGCTGTCAAACCCAAACAACGCTAAACCTTCAACTACAGTCAGTGCTAACATACTCCATGTAATAAACCCAAGCGCTGCTTTAGTTTTACCACTTGATGAGCTGTAAGCTGTATAACCTCTGTAAGTCACAAAACCGGCGATTCCTGTACTGGCTATGCGAGTTAATGATTCTAATTCCATAATTTCACCTCCTTTCAACGTTTTCTGACACTCATATCATGATCCATCACCTCCATATCCCTCATCCCCTCCTTCTCAGGCATTCCATTATGCGGCGCGGGAGTTCCTCCCGGAGGCACAACTTCAACCACCTGCATCATGCCGTGGTCCTCATGGAATAGGATATGGCAGTGCAAAACGTACTTGCCGTCAAAATCCCGGTATTTAGTGCGGATTACAACCGTGCTTTCAGCCGGAATTGGAAAAGTATCGTCATAACCTTTGCGGTCCACCTCAATACCATTTACTGAAATAACCTAGTAGGGGTTGATATGGATATGAAACGGATGGGTTTCCTTGCTTTGATTAACCAGACGCCACTCTTCAGTTGTTCCAAGCTCCATGATTTGACTTATCACATCTGCATTAAACATCTTTCCATCAAGTAAAAATGTCGGATTATCATCAGTCCCACCTTCTGAAAAGGTAAGCGTCCTGACCCGGTCAATATCAGCATTCCTAAAATCATCATATGGCCTTAATTTTGTCGGCAATTCACGCGGGAAAACCGGCAAACCTCTTACCTTTATCTTCATAAAAGTAGCCTCCGGAAAAGTGAAAAATCCTTGAGCATACAAAAGAGACTTAACATCATATTCTCCCCAAGCGTCAGCCTGAAAAATAATTTGTACCCTATCCCCCGGCGCCATTAACTCGCTGTCAACAGAGTCCACCTCTGACATAATATTCCCGTCACGGGAAATTACATTTAGTTTTTTACCGGGAATTGCTAAGTTATAAAAATCATCAGCCGCGACGTTATAGAATTGCAATCTGACTGTTTCAAACGGTCGGATATAAAGAGTGGGGTTTTTTGGTTATTAACCAGTCTCACCACTTCATTTGAGTTGTTAGGGTCATGAGTCGTCAAAACCAACTGCTTCTCGGATACACCCTTAAGCTCTGGCAATTCATCAACATCACCTCGGACTATTATTGCCCCTGCCATTCCGCCATTTACCTGGTCGTCAACAAACTTATGCAGATGCGGATGATACCAATATAATCCTGGCGGATGATCCTCGGGCAATTTATACTCATACTCAAAATCCTCACCCGGTTTTACGTTTAGCAAAACATTATCCGAATTCCCCTTAGGGGAAACATGGGAACCATGGAAATGCAGGTTTGTCGGCTGGTCTAAACGGTTCTGCAAATGGACTTTAATCGTATCTCCACCACGAACCACCCAGGTATCCCCGAGATATTGGCCGTTATAAACCATCGAGGCTGTTGCCTCCTGCCCGCCAATGCTAACTAAGGATTTTTCAGCTTTTAATGTCACATCCAAAATCCCATCTTGGCTTTTTAATTGTTTAAATTCAACCCAACCGGGATTTGGCATAGGAGAAAATGGGCTTTTAATCCAAACTACAGACAAAACAACAAACAAACCCGCAACCAACCATTTAAACCGAGGGCTTTTTTTAGCAGATTTCCTTTTGGGCATTAATTTAGTATTGACCAGAATTTTCTAACTGTAAATAGAGCAGTTAGAAAATTCTCTACCGCTTATGGTATTATTTACCAATGAATAAAACGATTATCTTAATCGTTATTGTTATTCTTTTAGGCGGAGCCAGTGCTTATTACTTCTCCCAGAACCAAAGCCGCAATACCACTCCTCTACAGCCTTCTCCGCAACCGACTACCAACGCCCAAATGCTGGAAACTGATAATCAGACTCCAATTATTACCGAATCTGATGTGAAGTATTTTGAGGGAGCCAGCGGTTATTACGCCTGGCCGGAAGCCAATCCGCCAACCGGCGGATATCCTGGTGTTGTAATGATCCATGAAAACCGCGGCCTTCGACCTGAAATTAAAGCCACAGCTGATCAACTAGCAAAAGAAGGATATATGGTTTTGGCTGTAGATCTTTATAAAGGACAAGTTGTTGAATCTCAGGATGAGGCTAGGAAAATCTCTGGAAGTTTTAACCAAGAAGAAGGAATTGAAAATATGAAAGCTGCCAAAGCATATCTAAGAGAAAAAGGCGCGACCAAAATTGCTTCTTTGGGCTGGTGTTTTGGAGGAAGACAATCAGTGGCTTTTGCAATATCTGAACCACTTGATGCAACTGTTGTTTATTATGGCGGTAATATGGCCAGCAAAGAAGAAGAGCTTAAACCTATTAAATGGCCAGTACTGGGAATTTTTGGGGATAAAGACCAGGCTATCCCGATTGAAAAAGTAAAGGAGTTTGAGACTTCTTTAAATAATCTTGGAGTTGAAAACGAAATCTATATTTATCCTGGGGTCGGACATGCTTTCGCTAATCCTTCTGGTATGAATTATGCGCCTGAAGAAACAAAAGACGCTTGGGTAAAAACCATCTCTTTCCTCAATAAATATCTTAAAAATAACTAAATTCGCCAACTCATAAAAGTTTAAATTCCCAGTCTTTTGCAAATTTCAGCCCTGGTAGCATCAACTTCTAACTCCGAACCTAATTTATGTGATCTTACTCCCGTACGTAATTCAGCGACATTTATTTCCGTACTATAACTTGTCCCTTTTCGCAGGCGCGGATTTGCTTCTCCTGTTAGCAGTCTTTTTCGTAAATTATTATCCCTAACCAGGCTCATTGTTAAACTAACATGAGCGGTATTCTAGAGTCATTAACAACAAAAAGCGGGTCAAGATCAGGATGAGCCGAAGCTAAAGCTTGAGCATCGTCTAAATAAGCTAAGGTATGTTTATTTTTATCGTCATTTAGAGTTTTCTGCCTTTGGGAATAAGGTATTGCAAAAACTCCTTTATCTACAGCAACCCATATTCCCCAATTTCTATGTGTCGTTGAAGACTTTTTTTCTTCACTTATTCCGGCATCATTTAATTTAACCTGAGCAACCAATCTATTATACCGGTCATGAAGTAATTCAGGACGTAACTCTGCATCATTTACAACAACTTCATCCACTCTTTGTAGTGCCTCCAGGGGAGGATGTGCACCTTCTGAAAGTTCCCTAATCATTCCTGCCCAAGCTGTGCGGGTTGTTGATAAGAAAATAGTACCTAATTTAGGGTGAGGAAAAACTACATGTACCGGGTAAGAAAGTGTCGGATCCCCGTTGGGTAATTCCACCCCTTGAGGAACCATTGCTACAAGTCTGATTCTATGTTTTGCTCTGGTTGTAGTCCGCATCTCAAATACTTCACCTAAGGCGCCATCAATTAGACTACCTGCATTTGGAGCATTCCTTTGCCGGGCATCAAAATCTAAACTCAGTTTTTGATTTATAGGCACCCTTAATGCACGCATTCGGTCTACTTCCTCCGGTGTTCTTTTTGGAGGGGTCAAGCCGAAAGCCGCTCCTAAATCTCTGAAATTTGTGTATCTTACCTCGTCTTTAGCCACTCAGGTATTCTATCAATTAATTTAGAGTTTTCAATACCAGGAGCCTGGATTTTTCAACTACCACCGATTCTAATTAATCTTCAAATGCATCCTGTCCATCGAACCCATGGCTCCGCGTTCAGGTGAACCGTTATCAGGTTCAGTAGTTTCTTCTGGTGAAACTGCTTCAATAACCCGCTTCATTCCACGATCGTCGCGGAAGAGAATATGACACTATGAAAAATTCAGTTTGAGTTTTTTGTTTTCTTTTTCGGGAGACTCTCCCTGGACATTATTTAACTGTAAAACGGCTGATTAAAGAATCAATATTGCGCGAGTACCTCACAAATTTGGGATATTTTACGATTTGGGTTTTCCGCACTCTGTATTAATTGCACTGTCAATTTTTTGGACCATCTCAACTAATTGGGTCTCAAGGCTGGCCCGGTTTTTTGTGGGATCGGTGCTCAAAACAATATTGCAAGAACCTTTTTTTGCGTGTGAAAAAGCTGAATAATCCTGGATAGTAAAATCACCTTGATAATTGGCAATTATTAAGTAGGCTCCCTGACCTTGCGTAGTCGGGAATGTGCCAATTTTATCTATTTTTGAGTATCCTTGCTCCAAACTGGATTTAAAAGTTATAAAGTCAGAGCTTATGGCGTCAGGTTCCTGATAAATATCCTGATAGTTTTGACCAATGTATTTAGAAGCCACAAAATCGACAATCGGTTCTTTAGTCTTAAATTTAACGGCATTACCAACCGGATCAATCACCCCATTCTCATCATAAATGGCGTCTATCACAAACTCACTGAGGCCGAAATTTTGAGCGGCTGACTCTGTTGGCGAAAGGGAACAGCGGTGCTGCCAGGTAGCCTGGGGGTCTTTAACAACCTGCAATTCACTATTTAAGTTAGCCCGATCCACAATTGCCTGGCAACTGTTTAAGTCGACTTTGTATAACCAACTGCCGGTACCTTTCTGATTATCGTTTGAGGATATCGGAATGTTTACAGGGCTAATTTTATTGAAGTTAGCAATCACCAGGACTGCCCCGATCAACAGTAAGGCCCCAATTATTACCATGGGTTGGATTACGCCTTTTTGATAGTTTCTGATAATAGGCATAAGTTACTTTCAGTTGCAAAAATCAGTGAATTTTTGGTTTCCCGATAAATTGTATTGCAATCCATCTACCCATCCCCCCATCATACCCATATGGGTTTTAATTTTATCTAAATCCCACTTAAATACACCATTACCTTTTACAAGAGGCGACAAGTCATTTTCAACCGTCTGTTCCAGGAAACAATGACCCTGAAAAACAACACTATGGATATAGTTTAAACCGGAAAGGTCGGCTGTTTGACCAACATACCCCAAAAGAGAGTCAGAAGATGTCTGGAAATCAGGTTTTTCTGATTTTTTCAACTTATCTAACTTATCAAATGCCTGATCAGGGTTTGCTCTGTCCTTTAAATAGGTTATTTTAACATTCCAGTTTACAGACGGATCATCTACCTGGCCCAGACCAGCGCCATAATCACTGACTTTACTTTGGTGTTTAATAAGACAATAATCATTATCAATTTTACCGACTGTTTCCTTTTCCGAAGTTACATTACCGGAACTCTTCCAGGTAGAAGAAGGATCGGTAGCTTCCGTCACTGTGGCCAAACAATCAAGCCCGCCTGAATTTTGATCTCCTCTATTATCCGATGTATTTTTATCTCCAGAACTAGTCGTGTTGCTTGACCCAATACAGAAATCTATATAACTGCCATCTTTGTTAATACCGTCTAAAATAGATTTAGCTGAAATCTCCGGAAGTTTTATGAACTCTCCTTCAGGATCAGCGGATGAGTCCAGCAACCGATCCTGACTGTATTTATATTCAATTAAACAATTACCTGAAGCCTTAAAGGCTCTAGCATAGTTAAATCCAAAATTGTCATTATTATTTTTGGCAGCCGAACCAACATAAAAGGATTCCTCTTCCTGGCTAACCTTAAATGAACTGTCTTCTTTGGACTTAAACTCTGACACTTTTTTTACAGCCTCAGAGGCATCATCGAAGTAAGTGATTCTTACTGTTTCAACCGGATTGTTTGTTCCATCTTTTTGAATCCTTTGTGTTTGGCAATAGTCTCCGTCCTTTTTTAAGAGGGTTTTCTTTTCTGTGGGATAACTGGTAACGTCGCTTAATATTTTACCCCATTCCAATTCACCCGGGTTGGCTTTAGTCACATCAACCATCAACTGGAAACAATCAAGTTCATTTAAACTGGAGGTTTTGCTTCCAAAGTTAAAAAATCCCCTGGAAACTCCGAACCAGCCTGCAATGACTACACCGGCAATAATAACCAGCACAACCGGGGCGATTCCCTTTTGAGTTAAAAACTTGGGCATTAGTTAAAATGTAGATCTTTATAATTGACAAGTCAAGCCAGTCTAAACTAGTCTTAAGTTAATGGATTTTTCTTATCTCTTGGTATTGGCCGCAGTATTGATTTTATCCCCTTTTGCTTTAGCTGCAGCTTCCAAACAGGACAAAAAAACCAAGACTAAAGTAAGATTAGTCTTTCTTTTTTTTATAATTTCGCAGCTGGTTCTGGGTTTTTTAAACTGGGAAAATTTTGAAAGCGGCAGAAGCGGAATTAGCCTGGCAATATCTTATCCCGGATCGCTGTTGTGGTTATTTTTTGTAATTTCTGCCGTCCAAGTCCTGCTTGTGTTGCTTAATACCAGATTTACAACTCTGTACGCGGCAATATTAAATTTTGTAAATACAGTCGTCTTATTTGCCGGGCTTCTCAGATTAAGCAGCAGCTTAGGTTTTCAGGTTGTTAGTTTTGCTTCAATTGGAGCGGTTTTTTTGTGTTTGGCAGGCAATGTTGTATCATTAATCTTAATTAACAGGGACAAAAATATTATCAAAAAATACCCTTTTAAAATATGAAAATACCTGCACTAGTAATAATCATATTAACAATAATAGCCGCCGGTTACTTTTATATAAAAAATGCTCCGATGGAAAAATTAATCCCCGAGCAAGTGACTCAACAGGTTGCCACAACCGGCATGACCAAAGACCAGGCTATCGAAAATGTTAAAAAACTGCCGGAAGTCCAGGACTACCTTAAGAGAGTCCCGAACGGCCGGGTTGAAGTGGATAACGAAGCTGAGGGGGAATACAACGTCCATGTTTACGAGCTAAAAAACAGGCATAGCGCCACTTTTAACTGGTACGGAGTCAGCATCAAATCGGGCGAGGTCAGGAGTCAATTTGAGACCGCAACAGACTCGGAGAAGTCTGAAATAAAAACTGGGACCGTAACAGGTAAGCTTTGCTATCCTTCTGAAGTATTATTTCCCGGGAAAATTGAGGCAAAGGATACTGATGGTAATATTTTTACCCAGGATTACCCAGGAAGCCAAAACGGGGGCGGCATTACTTATACTTTTGAACTTCATCCCGGGACTTATTACTTAAGATATAAAGTTTCCGATAATACAATCGGATATTCAACAATTGTCTGCCCGACTGGGGGCGAGACAAGTTGCGGTGACACTAAACCCAGGCTTTTAAAGAAAGCCGAAGTTAAAGCCGGTCAAGCTGTCTCAGGTTATGATCTTTGTGATTTCTACTATTCTTCCGATAACCAACCGGTTTTTTAGAAAATAAATTCCGGAAGAATAGCAAGATTTTCTTACTATCAGGACTCAAATGCCCCAAAATTCTGAACTTGTTAATATTTACAGAAAAGCTATCGATCCCAAACGTAAGGATTGGGTTGTTTTTGAGCACGGAACTTGCGTTATTATTTACAACCTTAAAGGTGATTTAAAAACTGAGGCAATTGAGGTATTAAAAAAAATACGACAGCTTTACCCCCGGCACTTCCTCTGCTGATTTTAACGTTATCAAAGTCGATGAAGGATGGATAGTTGCCGGAGACCAGCCCGGCATTTTGAATTTTGTCCCGGAGCGTGAGGGAAGAGACCTGGAAGATTACGAAATCGGATTGATCGGGAGAGATAAAAAAGAATTGGACCGCCGGGAATTAAAAGTAGTTTATATATGTCACATTCCAAAATTGGACTATAAACAATTAGTGTGACATTTACATAGAGCGAACTTAGTCCGACAAATGAGAGCTCTATATATTAACCTCAAGCCGGGTTAAAAAAGATCAAAAGCCTGCAAGGCAGCAAACTACAAACTCCACGGAATTTAAAAATGGCTGCGGATATGGGCCATTGAAAAACCTTCATCACTGTCGGTTTTTTTGTGCGGGTTGAAAATATTTTGAGGGTCAAAAATGTTTTTTATTTCCTTAAAAATTTTGAACATTTCTTTGCCGTACATCTTTTCAATATAATGGCCCCTTATCATCCCTTCGTTATGCTCGGCCGAGATCGATCCGCCGAAATCAATAACTAATTGATTTACTAATTCTTCAACTGCCGGGATTTTAGCAACTTCCTTTTTATCCTTAAAATCCATCAGCGGAATAATATGGAAATTGCCGTCACCCATATGCCCGGCTATCGTGTAGTTTATTTTATGGTCCTCTAAAATTTTGATTAATTTGGGGAAAAACTCAATTAAGTGCGGCGGGTTAATAATAAAATCATCGATAAACGGTGCAGTGTGCTTATTCTTAACATTCTTGCGCAGCAAATTAAAACTTTCCCGTCTGATGGTCCAAAAGTTTTGGGCCTTCTCATCTGTTTCGGCCAGTTCCATCCGGATCGGGTAAGCCGAAAGATGCTTTTGCAGCCTCTCTATTTTTTCCTTAATTTCCCCCGGGTTGTCAGAGTCAAATTCGACCAACAATGTAAACTTAGGCAAACCGCGAGTCGCAAAATTAAATAGATCCGGAATAAACTGCAACCCCATCTTAATTGTCCCCCCCACTCCCAAAAGCTTAATGAACTGGGGCATAAACCTCAGGGCCAAGGCTAAAGTATGGTCATCGAAAACTTCAAAGCTTTCCGGTCTAACTGCTAAAACATCATTAATTAATTTCGGCAAAATTTGCATATCGTTTAAGTAAATCACCAGTAATCCCGAATGTTTTTTAGCTTGGATTAGCTTAATTTCGGCCTTGACCATCATACCTAAAGTCCCCTGGGCGCCGACAAAGATCTTTGTTATATCAAACCCGCCGCTTTCTTTATCGTAAACATCCCAGATGTTATAGCCGGTTGAATTCTTGCTGACTTTAGGTTTGGCGTTTTTGATCAGGTCGTAGTTGTTTTTGCAAAGTTCAAAGATTCCTTTATAAATCCGGCCTTCAAAATCATCCTGGTTTAATTTTTTATCCAGCTCCCCTTTGGTTAATTTTTCAAAAACATATTCTTCTCCGTCCGATAAAATGATGCTAAGTTTTTCAACATAATCTATCGTTTTGCCGTGGGCCAAGGTTTTCTCACCGCCGGAATTATTGTTGACCATCCCGCCCAAACAGCAGATGTTTTTTGAAGCCGGGTAGGCGGGAAACAACAGGTTTTTCTCCAGTGCCATTTTTTCAAAATCACGGTAAAATACTCCCGGCTCAACCGTAGTTCCTTCAGTCCTTATCTCGCCTATTTCATTAAAATGTTTGGAAAAATCAAGGATTATTGAATCGTTAATCGCCCCTCCGGTCATATCCGTCCCGCCGCTTCTTGCGGTCAGCGAAAGCCGGGGGTTTTCTTTTTTGTGGACGGAAACAAACCTGACTATATTGCCGACATCCTCCGTATCCAGAGGATAAACCACAACTTCAGGCACTAGCTCAAAAAGGGAGGTATCATGGCTGTAAAATTCCAGAGTTTTTTTGGCGGATTCAACTTCTCCTTTAATAAAGCTTTTTAGCCTCCGGAGCAAAGTTGGAGTGTCCATTATCACTTAGCTTTAGATTCTCTTAGGATAAATATTAAACCAGTCAAATTAATTGCACCCATCACCAGATTCAATCCTCCTGTTGAAGGACTGGTATAGCCGGCAGCCAGCCAAAAAGTAATATTTAACAAAAGTCCAGTTCCAAAACCTAGCGCCATCAGTTTAGAGTAGCGTTGGCCGCTTTTAGGATTAAAAATCATCCAAAGGGACAAAAGCAGCAAGTTGATCCCTGCTAAAAACTCCCCCCACTGGGTTAAAAATCCAAAAACAGCCGAATTAGGAACCGCCACATTTTCCAGAAAAGCTTTAACCGGAGGATAGGGATTATCTTTGGCAAACTTGGTCAGTGTAGCGCCCAATGCACCCACAAACTTTCCGGCACTGATTTTTTCAAATCCGCTCTTTAAAAAGATCCAGCCGACAACCGCAAAGATAAAATAGAGATATTTATCGGTATTCTTCATTCAATCTCCTTCAGTATTGCCTATATCCATCATAAATCATTAACAGAACATTTCAAGTTTTAAAAAGAATTATTTTTTATGGAGATGATGGTTTATGGCATTTGCAGCCAGGACTGCACCGAATACTGCTAACCCCAAAACTGCCACTCCAGAAAGGACATAGGCAACTCCCCCGCCGGCTATTGAAGGAAGAAGATGATGTTTATATTGGCCTAGGCCTGAAGAGGAAGATTTTGCTACAGCGGTTTTCTTTTTGGGCATACACTAAATATGAAGGATTTTAAATTAACTGTCAATCAGGCAATTTAAACAGATATTAAATATGAACCCCGTAATCAGTGATCCTCTTCCGTTTATTCTACTATAAGTCATTACTTATTTGATAAATGATTGTGAATTCAATTTTTATGAGGTATAATTTGCGGCATGATAATTACCAGAAAAGATTTCCTATATTCTCAATATGAGGCATCAACAACTCCGCCTCAAGAAAAATACTGGGGTACGACCCGTTTAGTTCTTCGACTTCAGGATCCGATTAGACAACTTATGAGTAGTGCCAACCTCTCAACTAACCCTGACATTTCATCTCAGGCAAGAGCAACAGCAAGCGGGCTTAAAGCAAGAGCCGGAGCTGAATTAGTTGCCTCCCTATACCAACAGGCCTCCACAGCCCAAGAAACGGCTCGGCCTTTTTCTGAAAATGCAAATCTCCCTCAGGCGTTTGTAATTTCTACTCTATTAGCTCAACTGAATGCAGGTCAAACTCACCGGGCAGATTTCTTTCCCGGAGTAAATACAACTCTTTATAATTACTTCGTGAGTGGCGAAAATTATCACCCCTTTTCGTCCAATCGAGTCACAATCTCTGTTGCCAACCCGAATTCCAAGGGTGATGTTATCGAGATCGGTTCGACTTTAGATCGGATAGCACAATCTGCCTCCCTGGCAATTAAACAACCGGTCGGCCCCGTTGAGGCAGCGAAAGCTCTTGTAAAGGAAGTAGCGGAAGTTGTTATTGAAAGTCCTCATGATTTTGCGCGTCGAAGAATGTATGAAATAATCCGATTGAACGGAGCTATGCGTGATATTAAGGGCTCAAATCCTGTTGGATTCCAAAATCTGCGCTTTTTAAAATATACCCTGGCTTCTCAGATTATGGAATTGTGGCTAAAGAGTAAGGATCAGATTGAACCCAATCCGGATGATCCATTTCCTGTAGAAATAGGACTTCTTAAGTATTCCGATGGTCCTCATTTCCTTATCGGTTTCCGGATAGGGTCTGGAAATCCCTTTCAATCTTTTGCTTTACCGGTTTTCATGAAGATGAGACCCGGAGATAACAGACGATTTCACGATTTTGCGAGAGCAGCTACCGATCAATTCGATTTTGAAGACCTGATTAGTTGATTTCCGCTTTAAGTTCAAAATTATAGTAAAGTTTTTGGCGAGTCCGGGCTGTCACCTTCTTTTCCAGATCAGCAGACGTAATTAGCTCCAAAGTTTTCTTAATACTTCTTTCCACAAAATCATACCAATCCTCGCCGGCTTTTCTTTTTATTTTCCAGGATAAAACTTCTTTACTACCGTCTTTTAAAGGAATAATACCGAAATTAAGCTCCCCCTCAATCCTCCAGGCTTCACCTCCCAAAATCGCAATATTGCTTTGCATCAGTTCTTCAAATAATTTATCCAGAACATTCCGCTTGAATGCATAAATAAATAGTGAAGGATGAAAAGCCGCAGCCCGGAATTTTTCAGGAAGATTATCTTCAATAACCATCCGGATATTTTACCATTAAATTTTTATCTATTTTGAGGAGTTGGTACTTGTTTGGGAGCGCCTACTATAGGAAATACAATCTCTCTTCTTGTTCTTAAGTCCCACTCAGCCAGTTGGAAATTCCAGCGATTATCAAACTCAGTATTCGATTTACCTAAAGATTCTCTATTTCTGGATCTAAATAAGGCTTCAAGCTGAACTCTGGGCCAATACTCTCCATCCGGACGAGAATCCCTAAAAGGACGGCTGTGTCTCTCAATAACAAAGTGGTGATCTTGTCTCCTATAGCTTGGAGGCATTCCGGAATATGATATATACTCCTTCCAAATTATCTGTTCCCCTTCATTCCCTCAAACCTCGTTTCAAAAGAACCATCACCGTCATATGTAGGCGGTATCGCCCGAGCCGGATCTATTACATCTTGACCGGTTGCCAACCTAACACCTGCTTCTAAAACCCGAAAGCCACCTTTGTACCTCTCTTCTCTTGCCAGTTCTTTTGCATGCTCCTCATCATAGAATTGATTAAAAGCATCAACAACTTCTTGCCTTTCTTCTATAGTTACAATTTCAGCACTTGCTAAACCCATAATATTAGATATTCAGTGCGAATATAGCAAACTCAATTATTAAATACAATATCCCTTTTTTGTTTTCTTAAAAATAGCGAAGACCAAGCTAGTATTATCAAAATCGAACCGGCAATAAAAGGCAATTTAATTCCGACAAATCCCGAGCCGACTCCGGCAATCAGCGGAATCACTCCTTGAGCCAGCGCAATCACCGAACCGTTTATACCGAGCGCTGCCCCCTGTTTGGCCGGGGAAACACTTTTACTGATCAGCGCTGTTAAGTTAGCCATCGAAACTCCCTGGGGAATTGCCAAAAACGGAATCATGATAAAAAGCGCAGTGCCGTTTGGTAGAAACGGATAAGTGACCATTACTGCCGCGACCATCAGAAGCGAAAACCTGATAATAGCCCGCTCACTAAACCTGGCTACCAGGATTCTTAAAACAACCAGCTGGGAAATAACGATACATGCCCCGACCACCGCAAAAAAAGTCCCGACTGCAGTTTCCGTAAAAGTAAATTGGGAAACGAGCAGTATCCCGATGAATGAAACAAAAAAGGAAAAACCGGACATATATAAAAAGTTGGCGAAATAAACCGGCATCGCCTCCTTATCCTCCAGTGCGGCAATAATGTTGTGAATCCCCTTAAAGATAGTGAAAGCTTTTTTCTCACTCCGGCGTAGATGCGTCTCCGGCAAAAACAGCGAAATAAAAGCGACATTCATTAATCCCAAAATACCGGCCGCCCAGAAAGGAAAGGCCGGATTCCCGCTTACTCCGGCGATCCATCCGCTAAGGAGCGGACCGAGGATAAAACCGATCCCGAAAGCCGCCCCGATCAGGCCGAAATTTTTGGCCCGTTCTTCCGGCCTACTGACATCGGCAATGGCTGCCTGGGCAATGCTGATATTGGCGGCCGCCATCCCGGCAATCGCCCGGGCAATAAACAGGACCGGCACTAATGCCAACTCAATGCCAAATCCAAAAACAAATTGCGAAAGAGCCAATATCGCCACTCCTATAGTCAAAAGCCGCTTTCGTCCGTAAACGTCGGATAATTCACCCAAAAGCGGAGCCGCGATAAAAGTCATCAATCCGAAAACCGCCGTAATTCCGCCGGCTATTAGAAACTGCATGCTTTGGGAGTAACCCGTTAGCAGGAAGGCGGGCGAAGCCGGATCAGTAAAGATTATCGGAATAATCGGAAAAACCATCCCGAAACCGATGGTGTCTAAAAGTAATGTCGCAAATAAAATAGGTAAAACTTTTTTCTGCATAAAATTTAGCAGTCTCCATATTATCATCTAATACCATTTACTAACCACATCTAAGTTTAGACAAAAATTTTGAACCTTGATAATATTATAGGTCTTATATATAATTCCTCAATGACTGTTGAAGAACAATCAGGAAGATCACAACCACTTACATTAAGAGATGAAATCGCCAGAGAGCTATTTGAATCTCACCACCACGATCCCTTTGCTTTAAGAGATGAGGCTTTATCGCGTATGAGACTTACAGAAAGCCTTTATATCTCCCAACTTTTTGATACAAGATCAGGTTTAGCATGCTTTCCAAGAAGAGCCCATAAACAAAAGCAGCTTGACCAAGCCCGTAGAGATGGAATTGCTGTCACCTTTTTGTATCATGATAGGGTCGCGCAAGCTGAGGGCAGAATGGTACCTACTATTAATTTAGCCACCTTACAAGTCAGAACACAGGAAATGAGAGCTGAAGAAAGAATTGACCAACTAGGTAGAGAAAATTTACCGCCAGATGAAGCAAAAAAATTAAGAGGTAAAAGATTTATGCTGGGGAGTTTTTTTAACGTCGATCGTGAATTAAGAGAGCTGATGGCAATGGTCTTAAGGAACTCTGATCTGTATAAGGAACGGGTGGCTAGCAAACAAGTCTTTGTTGCAGCTCTACTGGAAGTAGATCATTTACTGCGACCTAGAACCACAACACCTTCTGATATTTAGGCTACCAAACCTCAACTCTCGTTCCCACAGAGGCCCAATCAAAAAGCCATTTGGCTGCATCAAGCGGAACATTTACACAACCGTGAGAAGCAACCCTGCCGAAATTATTATGCCAATAAGCCCCGTGAATCGCGTATCCCTGATAAAAATACATTGAGTTAGGAACATCTTTAATATGGTATTTTCCTGAAGGATAAATATTTTTGTATGGCGAAGGCCCGCGCATATCATGCAAGGGAATTTTATTATAAACTTTAAAACTGCCTTTAACAGTAGGCGTTAATTTCATCCCGGTTGAAACTTTTGTCTCATAAACGACCTGGCCATTTTCCCAAGCCGTCAATTTCTGGGAACCCAGATCGACACTGATTAACTTTTCATTGGTAAAAACACCGGTGGCCCTAACCGGAACCGGAAGAAGCCAAACGAAGAAAATTAAACCTAAAAATAAGAAGGAGAAAAATCTGAACATTGGATAATTCTAACATTTAAGCTAATTCTTAAAAAGTCTTGACTACCGATTTGCTGCAAGATTTCTGGACATTTACAAAACCATTTGATCTTCATCACTTTAATTGTAGTTTTTTTTGTTAAGATAGTTTCAGGAGGTGAAGTCGATTGGCAGGATTTTTAGGAAACATTGAAAAATTAACTCTGGAAAACAGCAACTTCAGGCAGGTGCTTTTTACGGGCCAACATACTCAGCTGGTCTTAATGAACATTGACGCGGGCGGAGAAATCGGAATGGAAGTCCACGAAATAGTTGACCAGTTTTTACGGATTGAGCTGGGCGAGGGTAAAGTTATTATGAACGGCGAGGAACATGCAGTTGGCGACGGCGACGCCTTTATAGTGCCCGCAGGGACGCAGCACAATGTTATTAATACAGGAAACGGACCGTTAAAGCTTTACACATTGTACAGCCCGCCCCACCATAAAGACGGAATCATACACCAAACCAAGGCTCAGGCTGAGGCTGATACTACAGACCATCTGTAAAATAGTTAAGAGACTTTGTCTTTTTTCCAAACCCAAGCGGCCAGGCTAAATACCGATATCATAATTACCTGGCAGGCAATACAGACCGGACAGATAACCCGGAGTATTACCAGCTCCTGGTAGGCGATCCAAAGACAAAAGACCAAACCGAAAGCCGCCATCGATAAAAGTAATTTCTTCTTCCGAAACGTAACAGCAATAAAAATAACGATATAGCCTATTAATCCGTAGAGAGGGGTCGGAATTCCTAAAGTTTTAGCCACCGGGCCGGAAATAATGGCGTCGCAATTTATAGTGGCATTAATAGTGCAGGGCCGGAAGGATGACTGGGTAAATTGCTCAACCAGCAGGTAGACAGCCAAAATTACTCCGATTATTGACAGGATTTTAATTGTAAAAAATATTTTAGTCATTTGTTTTAGTCTTCCCGATCACATCTTCACCTTCGTTAAATTCTTCCCTTTTTAAAAATGGCATCCAGACGTGGTCTTCTTTAATCTCAATTTCCGGCCGGAGCTGCTGGAGAACTTTGGCATACCTCCTGGCGTTATGTATCAGATACATATCCAGGTATTTCTGAAACCTGATGTCAAAAAGTGTTACCGTAGCAAAGTTAAACATCTCCCCCAAAAATGAATCCTCCACCGTAATCCTCCTGATATGATCTATCCGGTATTGCTCCCTTTTCTTAAAAATCAAACCTTTGCGGTGATAAATATATTCAGGAGTGATTTCATAGTACTCGTTAAGCCAAAGTAAAACAACATAGCAGGTTATGATAATTTTGACCAAACCGGCGAAACCGAAAAAAGACAGAAAAACTACTGCATCCCATCCCGGGTTATCGGCAAAAATCCGGCTTTGGACGATTAGAAAATAGGCACCAATTACCAGTCCCGCTAGAACCACATCAATCAGGATTAACCTGGCTATCAGGATTGAGATGCTTTGCCTGATATTTAAGTAAGTTAAAGTTATTTTTTCCCCGGCCATCTTTTAAGCCCTCAATTTTTGTTCCTGCTCGTGGATTTTCATAATATTCTTGATAACCGTATCCGGGTTTAAAGAAATGCTGTCGATTCCCTCCCGGACTAAAAATTGGGCAAATTCCGGATAATCCGACGGCGCCTGGCCGCAAATGCCGATATATTTGCCTCTTCTTTTGCAAGCCTTAATAACTTGGGAAACTAAATCTTTAACCGACTCATCATTTTCATTGGCAATACTCCTGATTTTTTCATTACCATCTCTATCAATTCCTAAAGTCAGCTGGGTTAAATCATTTGATCCGATACTCATTCCGTCAAATACATCCAAAAATTCATCGGCTAAAACCACGTTAGCGGGAATCTCACACATGACATAAAACTTTAAACTCTTGTCCTTTTTTGGGGATAAACCATTTTTTTCCATTATCCCGATCACTTTCCTGCCCTCATCGGCTGTCCGGCAAAACGGCACCATTACCATACAATTTAAAAGTCCGAATTCTTCCCGGACTTTGCGTAACGCCCGGATTTCCAACCTAAATGCTTCAATAAATTCCGGAGAGTAATAACGCGAAGCGCCACGCCAGCCGATCATCGGATTTTCTTCTTTCGGTTCATATAAATCCCCGCCCAGCAAACTCCGGTATTCATTGGTTTTAAAGTCAGACAGCCTGACTATCACCGGATGAGGATAAAAAGCGGCGCAGATTTTGGCAATTCCCGAGGCCAATTTGTCAACATAAAACTGTAACTTGCTATCATAACCCTCAGTCTTTTTATCAATTTTGGCTTTTAGGTCGGCCGGCAGCTTGTCATAATTAATTAAAGCGTTCGGATGAATCCCGATATCCGAAGCAATAATAAACTCCTCCCGCGCTAATCCTACTCCCGAATTTGGCAAAAACGATTTTTCAAAAGCCGTATCCGGAGTGGCAATATTCATCATGATTTTGGTTTTTGTTACGGGAAGTTTTTTAATATCAATCTCATTTATTTTAAATTTCAACTCACCTGCCAATACCAACCCGTCAGAGCCGGTCGTATCAACGGTTATTATCTCCCCGGTTTTTATTTTTTTGGTCGCATCTTCGGCACCAACTATGCAGGGAATCCCGAGTTCCCGCGAAACAATTGCGGCGTGGGAAGTCCGGCCGCCCTTATCGGTAACAATTCCGGCGGCAATTTTCATCACCGGCTCCCAATTAGGATCGGTTATCTCAGTCACTAATATCTCGCCCTTCTGGAACTTATTTATATCGGCAACATCAAGGATAACTCTGGCTTTGCCGGAAGCGATTTTATTGCCGACCGAAGCGCCTTTAACCAACTCTTTACCATCCTGAGTTCTTTCATATTCATGGATTTTAGTCAGGTCACGTTCCGAATGGATTGTTTCCGGCCGGGCTTGGACGATATAAAGCGTCCCTGTTTCCCCGTCTTTTGCCCACTCCATATCCATCGGTGTCCATTTGCCGGCTTTTGCCGTATAGTGCTTTTCAATTTCCACCGCCCAGGAAGCCAATTTTAAAACTTCTCGATCAGTCAAAACAAAGTTATTAAATTCTTTTTGAGAGGTTTCAATTATTTTAGTTGGCGTTTCCTTTCCGTAAATCATTTTCCGGTTCTTCTTGCCCAATGCCTTACCGATAATCGGAGCATAGACCTTTTTGCCGAGCAACCGCTTAAGAGGATGCTGCCCCATAGCCTGGCCTAAAGTCGGTTTAAAAATAATGAATTCATCCGGCGTCACCTCTCCCTGGACAATCATTTCCCCCAAGCCCCATGATCCGTTAATAATCACAACATCTTTAAATCCGGTCTCAGTGTCCAGGGAAAACATAATGCCCGAACAGGCCAAATCCGAACGGACCATCTTTTGGACACCGACCGATAACGCGACTTTAAAATGGTCAAAACCTTTATCAACCCTATAAGAAATCGCCCGGTCATTAAAAAGCGAAGCCATAGCTTTTCTAATCGCCAGCATGGCATCCCCAATACCCCGCACATTTAAATATGTTTCGTGTTCGCCGGCAAAGGATGCACCGGGTAAATCTTCGGCAGTTGCTGATGAACGGACTGCAAAATCGGCATTTTTACCATACTCTCTCTCAGCTTCAATATGGGCTTTTCGTATTGCCTCCTTAATATCTTCAGGAAATTCAGTGGCAACAATTTTTTCCCTGATTTTTTTACCGCGGCTTGCTAAATCCTGGAGATTTTTTGTATTTAATCCGTCCAACGCTTCTTTAATAAAAAGATCAAGACCGGTTTCTTTGAGAAAATACCTGTAAGCTGTTGCAGTCACAACGTACCCACCCGGAACAGGTATGCCTTTTTTCTTAGTCAGTTCCTGAATCATTTCCCCCAGCGAAGCGTTTTTACCTCCGACTTCGGGGACGTCCTTGATAGAAACTTCCGACAGTTTTTTGATGAAAACAGCACCCATAGATCCAGTGTACACCATTGGCTGAATTAAACTCCAATCTGAATCTAACCGAAGTGATTATGCTCACAGCTTTTCGGTATGACTTATGGAATATTGGTTAAATGATTCGCTTGCTGGAGCACGGTGACTATTTACTTACCGAGACCACCGGTTCCGTTAAAATGCTTCGTCTCTCGGGCCTAGGGGTTTATGCCTGGATTTATGCTGCCGGAATCGGGGAAATCTTGGTCGCCTCCGGAAAAAATCCAACCGGTCACACCCTGGCTATTGGAAAATACCGTGTTTATGAAGTTAAAGATGAAGCTAAACTAACCGATACTATCCATCTGGAATTATTCGTCGGAGAGGGAATCTGGCAGGGGTATCTACTGATAACGGGCTTGCCCAAAGAAAGTCACAAAAGAGCCAGAATTGTACCGAGTAAAGAAATCATCACCAAAACCGGAAGTTCTAGTCTGAGGCCAACTCGCTCTCAAGTTTATAAAGGTCTTTGATCACCAGGATATTTTTTTGATAAGTCAGAATTCCTTTTTCTTTCAGTTTACTTATTTCCCGGCTGACAGTTTCCCGGGTCATTCCGGACTGGGAAGCTAAATCTTTTTCGGTCAATTTAAGATCAACCGTTACGGCATCTCCTTCTTTTTTACCAAACCTTTTGGCAGAAATTAAGATTTCCATAATCAACTTCGAACGGGCACTACCGCTCATTAAGTATTCCATCCGGGAAAAATAACCCTCGAGCCCGGCATAAATCCTTTTAACCAGATCAAATAAAATTTCCGGTTCATTCTTAATAAACTTAAGAAACTCTTCCTTCGGGGCTTTCCAGGCTGTCACCGGGGAAACCGCCTCAAAATAATAATGGGAAATGGAATTATTGAGCACCCAGGCCATCGGAAAAAAAGACACCGGCCGGAAAATATTGATTACCAACTCCTCGCCCCTGGCAGAAATGGCATACATTTTGACCATCCCGCCGGTTAAATAGAATATCCCCTGGGGATCCTCGTCAGCCCTGATTACAATTTCCTTAGCCCGGAAATTATGCTTTTTAAAATTACCGAAAAAGTTATCCAGCTTCCGTTTGGCAAGATCATCCATTGGGTTATTATACGCTTGAGGGCAAATTTTTAAAAATTGGAGTGACTATTCACTCGGAGGAGGCGGCAAAAACTCTTCACCGGCATTGGAAACAGGTACTTCACCCGGCTTAAGCCATCTGATATAGGTACAGCCTGTGGCTTTACGGGCTTTGGCGTCCCAGCCTGAAGTCGAGCATTTTTCAGCTTTTTTGCCTGAGTTGGTGGTGAATAAAACCAGCTTATTGCCGCATTCCGGGCAATCCAGATCCAGGGGTTCGCTCTTGGAATTATTTATCCATTCAACGTAATCACAACCTGTGGCTTTCCTCTCTTTAGCATCCCAACCGCCGGTTGAACATTTTTTCATTTTTTTACCGAAACGGGTGGTTTGCAGAATTAAAGGATTGCCGCATTTGGGACATTTTTCATCAAGCTCCTGGGGGGCATCGGTCAGCCATTTTACATAATCACAGCCTTCGTTTTTACGGGTCTCCCGGTTCCAGGAACCGGCCGAACATCTTTGCAGTTTTTTACCTGTCGGGGTTTCGGTAATCTCGCCTAAAGGCGAACCACATTTGGGACAAATTTCTTCAGCCATGTTTATTACCTTACTATATTGTGGTATTTGTGACAAGGATGGAAATCGGGCGAACTACCTGGTTACCGAAATAGTGGCGCTTTGTTCGGCATCAGGAGCAACTACGGTCACCCGGCCGTTGGCGGATTTTTTAATTTCGTAGCCGGCGCCGTTGGTTGAGCCTCCGGTCGGATCATAAGGCATAGTGACGATATATTCTTCACTGGCAGTCAAAACAGACAGATCAATTAATGATGTGCAAGTGGCGCTGGTTTTACATATTTCCGTTTGGGTAGTTGTGATTGAGGAGGGCAAGGTCCCGTTATTATCGATAGCGTATTGGTAAACTGCGTTTAAGATCGTATTGACGTCCACTCTTCTCTGGGCATTACGGGTATCGCCTAATTGTTTTGTCGGATTCAGGGCTAAAATGACAATCCCGGCTAAAATTGCAATGGCTGCAACAACAAGAAGGATTTCAAGCAGTGTAAAGCCAAATTGGTTATGGGTACGCTTGCGCTTTGGTTGATCGTTCATCGATTTTTTGCTATGAACCAATAACCACGAACTAATAACTAATTGGGGCAGGAACTTTTTCATAATACTTTTACATCATAGCACGATTCAAATTAATCCAGAATATACAATTCTCGGGAACAACATTGATAAAAAAATCGACAGTAAAATCGCATCAAATATGATTAAAAACTTCTCCCTTGAGTTGAGTCTTCTTATTGGAAGAAAAGCTCGGCTTGATTTCATTTTTTTATCTCAAAATCTAGAATCTCATTTCTGTTTACAAAAATCAATCAGAAATACATTCAACTTCGCTCAGTACTAAAAGTCCGCCACTTCCTGCCAGGAGGTAACGTTAATATCCGGGTTAATATCGTCAATTATTACTTTAACTTTTCTGAGAATAGTTCCTACAGTGGCGGTCGAGGTAACCGTCCGGTTTTGCCCGCCCTGGCTGGTAACGGTATAAGTGCAGGTGCCCTGTCCCAAAGTTAAATTTCCGGTGCCGGTAAAAGGCGTCGAGTCACGGATTTGCTGCAGCCCCTCCTCAGCGCAGGCATTAGCTAGGGCTTTTGCCTGGTTTGATTGCTCCAGGGCAAAACTGCTGCGGCTGTCCCCTACCCCCAGCCAAAGCACGGAAACAGCAATAGCCATACTAACCGCCCCGATAACCAGGACGGTTATTAAAACAATGAAACCATTCTCAGATTGCTGCTGAGATTTAGCAGGATATTGCTTGTAGCTTTTCGCTCTTATAAAAAATTGATTCATGGTACTTCCCTCCACTAACTAACTAACTAACTAACTAACTAACTAACTAACTAACTAACTCCTACCTCAACGACGCATCTCCATAGAAAGTTTTACTGTAATCATATTCATTCCGGCCTGAAGTATTAACGCTGGTTACCGTGAACTGGATCCGTAAATTTTCCGGGGTTGAAGTCCGTGAAAGGTTATAAAATGTCAGACCGGAAACCGTGACACGGGAGTTTGTGAGTGACACGGGAGAACCAACCCCCTCGGTTATCCGCAAGACCCCGCCGGATAGGTCAAGAACAGTCGGGTCAACACCTGCGCTTACAACATCAATCGTCGCTGATGATGCGCTTGTTCCTATGGTTGGACTGGTGATAGTTTCGGCATTCCGCAACGTCTGGGTAATTATCTGCAGCGCGGCTGTCCCCTGCTGTTCAACTTCGGAAATGGTCTGGTTTTTAACGCGGGACTGCATAAAAAGCGGCAAAATCGCAGCAATCGAGAGAATCATGGCGCTGACAATGCTGACATAAAGAAGCAGTTCGATTAGGGTAAAACCCCTGTTTGTTCTTAGTTCGTAGTTCGTACTTGGTAGTTTCATTTATTGCGGTTTGATAACAACAAATTCCGACCCGTCCTCAGGTCCAACTAAAAATGCCCGGTCATGAACACTGTCGTAAGCGATTCCATTAAAAGCGGTCAGGTTAAGGCTCCCGACCGAAACCGGAGAAGCGGGAACCGAAATATCGAATAACTCAAACTCCTTATTGGAATTGGCAGTTACAAAATAAACAAAGGTGTCGGCGCTGCCGAAATTTAAGGCAATATCATTAACAGTTCCCGCACCGGCAAACGTGGACGTAAGGGAAGGCGTGGAGGGCGTGGAGATATCAATTAAATAAACATCAGACCCTTGTCCCAGAAAAACCGTATTCCCGAGCCCCGATACTGTGATGGCATCAGTATTACCGCCGATACCGTAGGATCCGAAAATGGACGGGGACGCGGGGGTGGTGATATCAACCACCTGAAGTTCCTGACTGTTGTCACCTGAGGCAACATAAGCCTTTGTCCCCGACACCCAAACCTCATACCCGGCGGCACCCAGGTTTAAGCTTCCTGTTGAAGTCGGCGATGCAGGGGTTGAGGCATTAATGATGTAAAACTCATCGGAAGAACTGGTATCACGGACTAAATAGACCGTGGTGCCGACAACAAATACCCCTTTAGCGTCGGCCGTGCCGGCCGCATTAAAAGTCCCGGTGACCGAAGGGCTCGCCGGGGTTGAGATGTTTATAATCTGCAACTCCTCCGAATCATCGGAATTGGAAACATAAGCGTAATTTCCGGAAACGTATATATTGGTCGGATTACCCGTCAGGCTTAAGGAACCAACCAGCGAAGGACTGGCCGGGGTGGAGATATCAACCACTAAAAAATCTGGTGTTCCGCCGTTCCTGACAATGTAGACATAATTGCTGGACACCTGTATTTTAAGACCGTCCTCGGTTCCGGAAAAATCCAGGCTGGCTTCCTGCGCCGGATTTGCCCAGTCGCTGACTGTCTGAAGCCAGTTTGCCATCCGGGTTGTCAGGACAACTGACCCGGTTCTTGAGGGAGTTTGCTGCCAGGTAACGGTTGAGGTGATGGTTTTTCTGTCGGTGTCAACATTGGCGATATCAATTTGCCTGGTAAAAACACCCGTTGTATCCGAACTGCCGCTGAACTCCCAGATATTTGAGGCAGTGGCCAATCCGTGGGTACCGATTGCTACGTCATTAAACCCTCCGTCTTTGATATTCCGGACCGCTTCGAGTCCTTCTTCAGCCAGCATAACGGCTCTGGATCTTAACCCGGCTGTAGCCGTTGCTTCCTGACCGTATATCAGACCGCCGACTAAACCGGTAACCAGAATTGCAAAAATTGATACGGCCAGCAGGACTTCTAATAACGAAAATCCTTTTGAGGAATAAAGATTAGTGATTGATGATTGATGATTTTTTTCTTTAATCTTTAATCTTTCATCTTTAATCATTTAATAACTCACCATTCCTTTCGAATTAAGGATTATTGATGCCAAGTCTTCGTCGGTAGCTAAAGTAACTGTTCCGGTGGTTTGAGGTGCGCCGAAAAGTTTACTGTATACGGTTTCAGTAACTCCTCCGGTTGTTATTGTGTCGGGTATGACAAAAGTTTCGTCATATGTCGCATCGCGGGCAGCATAGCTTGTACCCTTAAAAACCGTTATGCCTCCGCTTTGGACTTTTACTCCCCAGTTAGTATCGCCATCAACCGCCTGGGATAGTGTTTGTGCCCGGCGAAGCGACTGAACAACAGTAACGGTGGCTATATCAAGATCGTTTTTGGTCATCAAAGTCCGGTAAACCGGCAGTGAAAGCCCGGTTAAAATCGCCACTATCGCCAGGGAGAGGATAACTTCAATAAGGGTAAAGCCCTGTTGGGAATGTAGAATGTAGAATGTAGAATGTAAAAACTGTTTGAATTTTAATTGTAAATTGTACATTTTAAATTGTACATTCTTCATTTATTAATCCCTCCTATCAAACTGTAAATCGGCAGGATGACCGCCAGCGCCACAAATAAAACTCCCAGCCAGACAATAACCAGCAATATCGGCTCAAGAAGTACAGTTAAATTCTTAGTTGTATCGTCTATTTTTTCCTGATAAATCTCATTAATTTTCAAAAAGGTATCGGGTAATAATCCGGATTGTTCAGAGGTTCCGATCATCTGGATAATGTGGTTGGGAAAAAGCCGGCGGGCATCTTTGGATAAATTAAAACTGCCTAGCACAGAATTTCCCTGTTCGATTTTAATTTGCAGAAATTTATAGAATTTTGAATAGGCAGCGGAGGTTGTAGCCTGGGAAAGCGAATCGAGCGCCTCAATAATCGTAATCCCGGCATTAAGCAAAGTCCCTAATAAATAGCCCATCCGGGTTACCTCAATCTCCTTATAAAGGGTTTTAAAAACCGGAGTTTGCAAGGTTATAGCCTCACCTATAAATTTAGTCCGCTTAAAAATAAACACCAGATAAAAAAGAGCTATCATAGCCATGATAAAAAGCGGTACGACAACAATGCCGTATTTGCCCAGGAATAATCCGACTGCTATCAGAATTTTGGTAATTAGTGGCAGTTCGATCCTTAAGGAGCTGAATACCTGGGCCAGTTTAGGCAATAAAAACCAGGCAATCCCGATACCGATCACCAGCGTTAAAAAAAGCACCAGTACAGGATAGAGAAGGGCTGAGATTAACTTCGACCGGAGGGATTTTTGTTTTTGCTGTTCGGAGACGACAATTTTTAAATTCTCCGGCAAATTTCCGCTTTCTTCGCCAATCCTGATTAAAGAAACCGCATAGTTTGGGTAAAGCTTTGAATTGTCAATCGCTTTCCAAAGCTGTGAACCGTTCTTAATATCATCTATCATCCGGTCGATAATTTTTTGGAATTTCTTCGAAGTTGACTCGGATTTAATCGAAATTAGCGCCGAAATTAAATCCATTCCGGAGGAAAGGGTGATTGATAGATCTTCGATTAACTGGTTTTTTTCCTCACCCATAGTTTATTAATGACCAATATGCAAGTTACAAGAAACAAGATACAAACAAATACCAATATTTAAATATTCAAATTCCAAAATATTTGATTATTTAAGATTTAGAGTTTGTAATTTATTTGTTACTTGTATCTTAGACACTTGGATTTTACTTTATACAGGTTGGGTAACCCGCAAAAGCTCCTCCAGTGTGGTTATACCGGCTTTAACTTTTTCAAAACCGTCCTCAAATAAAGAAACAGCCCCCTCTGATTTAGCAGCCTCCCAAACCTGGTTACCTGAGGGGTGCCTGATTATCAAATCCCTGATTTTATGGGAAATATTGATAAATTCAAAAATTGCCAGGCGTCCTTTGTAGCCCGTACCCGCGCAATTAGCACAACCTTTTCCCATATATAAAGTGATGCTTTGATCTGAAAAATGTTTTATCAAAGCCGGGAATGTTTGTTCCAGGTAATCCCGCTGGTAAGTCTGGGACATCCGGCAGGCATCACAAATTTTTCTGACCAGCCTTTGAGCAATAATTAATTCCAATGTTGAGGAAAGCATATATGGTTCAGCTCCGGTATCAATCAACCTGGGTATAGCGCTGGCGGCATCGTTAGCGTGAAAAGTCGAGAAAAGTAAATGACCTGTCAGCGCTGCATTGATGGCAATTTCAACCGTTTCTAAGTCTCTGATCTCGCCGACTAAAATAATATTCGGGTCCTGCCTGACAATCGATTTTAATCCGGAGGCAAAAGTTAAGTTTGTCTGAGGATTAACCTGGATCTGGTTGGCGCCGTCAATCTTATATTCAACCGGATCCTCAATAGTAGTTATATTTACCTCAGGACGGTTTAATAATTTAATAAGCGCGTAAAGAGTCGTCGTTTTCCCGGAACCAGTCGGGCCGGTTACTAAAATCATGCCGAAAGGCTTTTTGGCCGAAAGCAGAAGCAATTCCTTATTTTTCGGTGTCAGTCCTAAATTTTCCAATGAAAAACTTTCAATATATTTAGACAGGATCCTGATCGAAATTTTTTCCCCGTCTAAAGTCGGAACTATGGAGACCCTTAAATCGGTTTCCATACCTTTTTCAGTAAACCTGATCGCGCCATCCTGGGGTTTGGTATGTTCATCAATCCTTAAATGGGCCAATATTTTAACCCGGTTTAGAATATTGTCGTATAAGGGTTTCGGCAAATCACCCACCCGGTGCAAAACTCCGTCAATCCGGAACCTGATTACGGCAAACGCCTGCCTGGGTTCAAAATGGATATCCGAAGCCCGCTGGATCAATGCTTCTTTTAGTACTTCCTCAAACAGATCCGGAGCAAAGCTGGTCTCACTTTTTAGTATATTGCCTAACCGGACAATTAGAGGATCCCGGTAATGAATAAAACAATCCTCGATATCCTTAGGAAAAGCATAAGTAATGGTAATCGCCTGAGTCGGGAAAATCTTTCTTAAACCCTCGAGAAGTCCGGGCAATTTGGGATTGCCGCTGGCTATGGTTACGCTGTCAATCGCATCTTTAGCTAAAACTATGGTATATTTTAAGGCCAAATCCTGAGGAATCTTAATTATTTGTTCCTGGGACGGTTTATTAAGGCTTAAATTTGTAAAAGGAACCTGAAAACCTTCAGCAATCGCCTGGCCCAGTAAAGACTTATCAATTATCCGGTTAGTTAAAAAGTATTCGAGCAGCGGGATTTGTTTGTTTTGAGACTTCTGAGCTGCTTCTTTGGCTTCAACCTCAGTAATATAGCTTTCTTTGACAAGAATGTTTAAAATGGCCTGTTCATCAGGAGTCATGGGCAGTGAAATTAGTTACTATTTTGTAACTGAATTCATTATATTTAAATCAGTCGTCAAAAGATATATAAAAAAAGGCTAACTAATCAGTTCTTCCCAGTGAATTGTCATTCCGATCAGCCAGCTGGCGGAGAGGAATCTATCGCAAAGCGAATTGAAAATACCATAACTTTCAGGCATGAAATGTCCTGTATTTTAATAGAACTTTTCAATATTATTTAGACTATAGATCTCTCGACGGAGTTTACCCCGGACTCTGATCCGGGGCTCGGGATGATAAAGGCTTTGGGGAATACTGAATACTTACAAAAAAGATATCAAGCAAGAAGGATAGCAATCTTTTGGACAATATTCAAAAGCGGCATATCGGATTTAATAAAAAAATCTATCGCCCCTAGGGCTTTTGCTTTTTTTATATCCTCTTCCTGCGCCAAATTGGACATGACTATAATCTTCAAATTGCTGCCTTTAAGTTTCTCCAGTACTGCCCAGCCATCCATTTTCGGCATCAGCAAATCAAGAAGTATCAGATCGTATTTGTTTTTGGCAATTTCCGCTAAAGCTTCTTCCCCGTTATCAGCGGCAGTTACACTAAAACCGCTATTGGTAAGTTTTAATGCTAAAACTTTAGAGATAGCCTGCTCATCCTCAGCCAGAAGTATGTTTTTCATTTTATAAAGCTACATTACTGTAACCTAGTCTAAAGTTTACTATATCCTAAATCAAGTACAAATCCTTCTCAATTAATTACCTCATCAATTTTGCTTATTAGTTTATCCAAATCTGTATCACTTTTTACAAAATAATATAACGGCAGCTCTTCAACTACTTTTTCGGTTATTTTTTCATCCGCTTCCAGATTAGTAAGAAAGATCACTTTCATTGTTTCTCCAATCTCTTCCTTCCGTAATAAATCCAGCATTGTCATTCCATCCATTTTCGGCATTCTGATATCCAGCAAAACCAAATCAGGTTTTTCTCTTTTTATTATTTCCAAACCCTCCATCCCATCATGAGCTTCAATAATTTGATAACCCTTTAGAGCCAACTGTTCATGCAATAACTTCAGATAAGCTAATTCGTCTTCAATAATAACTATTTTTTTCATCTTTCACCTCCTCTCAAAATAATCCAGTCTACTTATCTCGCGTTTTTATCACCGCGTAAACGGTAAAACCACGGTAAAAACCGAGCCCTTCCCTTCGATACTCTCAAAAGATACTTCCCCCCCCCCATCCTTCAACATAAGACTTAACAACATAGAGTCCCAGTCCCGTTCCTTCCGGGTTTGTTCCTACAGCTTTTTCCCCCCGGAAGAATTTTGTAAACAGTTTCTTTTTATCATCTTCGGATATTCCAATACCTGTATCTTTGATTTTAATCACATAACCGGCTCCTGATTTTTCGATTATCACCTCTACTTTTCCGGAAACCGGCGTGTATCTAATGGCATTTATAACCAAGTTATCCAGAACTTCGTGCAACCTTAGCGGATCAATCTGGATGGGAGCAGCTTTTTCCTCGGGAAGTATTATTGTTAATCCGATGGTTTTTTTGTCTGCCAGAATCTTCACCCCTTCAACTACTTCTTTAACCATCTCAATAATATCCACCGGTTTAGGATCATCTTTAACCCTATCCTGATCAATTCGGGAAACCGATAATAAAGCCCGAACTAAGCTTAAAACTCTTTCATTGCTTTTATAGATTTGGTCAATGTTATCTTTTATTTCCCCGGGGGCATTTTGCAAATACTCATAAGACTGCAAAGCCTCCAAATACCATTTCATTATCCCAAGCGGCGTCCTAAGTTGATGGGAGGCAATCGAGATAAATTCACTTTTGGCTTTGTCGATTTCTTTCTCATGGGTTATATCCCGCTCAATTCCGACAAAAAACTCTACCTCCCCCTCTCTACTTAAAACCGGTGAAATACTAATCTCGGCGGTATATAATTCTCCGCTTTTTCTTTTATTTCGAATTTCGCCTGTAAAGACCTGTTTCCGGTTCTTAATAACATCCCACATATTCCGGTAAAATTCCGGCGGCATCGGTGATTTCCATAGAACTCCGCTTTTTTTACCAACTGCCTCCTCCGGCTTATAACCGGTTATCTTTTCAACCGTCCGGTTGCCATATATAACAGTCCCCTCCGGGTCGGTAATAACAACCATATCGGATGCATTATCCAATGCTAACTTAAACTTTTCCAAATCTTTTACCAACTCATCGCTTTTCTTTTTTTCCACCTCAAGATCCTCAAGCAGGTTGGTCATAGCGCTTCGCACATTCTCAAGTTCTTTAACATGCTCATTTAGCTGCCCGGTCCGCTCTTTAACCTTGGTTTCCAGTTCAGCGTTGACATCCTTCAGCTCTTGTTCCATTCTCATATGGTCGGTGATATCCTCAATAACGCCGTCAAAATAAACATCGCCGTTGGGACTCTTTTTCATTACGGCGCTAACGGAACCTATTATTTTTTTGCCTTTTAACGTAATCAGGTCCAGTTTTTCATTTTTAACAAATCCATACTTTGTAATTTTTTCTACAAATGCATTCCTTTTTGCCGGATCCTGGTAAAAATCACTCACATCATGCTTAATAAATTCTTCTTTGGAATCAGCTTCGAATATAGATATAATAGCCGGATTGGCTTCAAGGAAATGCCCCTGGGGGCCTGGAGTATTACGGTATACTCCAACCGATAAATTATCCAGCAGGGTCTGGTACTTTTGCAGGTTTTCTGTACGTTCTTCTACTGTCCTCTCTACTTCTTCTTTGGCTTTTAAAAGATTACGGCTGTTTTCGAGATACTCCTTTGAACTTATTTCAAGCGAGCGGTCAAGAAGCGCCCGGTCTTCATCAAAGCCGGCGTAGGTATCACTGATAAGTTCTAAAAAGGCACTCAGTCCGGGCGGAATAGTCACATTCTCACCAAATACCCGCTTAAATTGTCTTTGGAGGATAGAATGCATAAAGAAAATTCACTTTCAATCTTCCCTAAAAGTAGTAATGGTCATAGTCTGATTATGAAGCCGGCACTGCTTCTGCGATGAAGCGGTCGGACAAAGTTCCCCATAAGAATAAAAGCCGGTTATGGCGGGTTTTTCACCAACCGCAGACCGGACTGCTTCGATCTCCTCTTCGATCCGCTCTTTTAAAACCAGCTTCCTGCCGACGCAACTGATCAGTATTGCCAGATCGGGCGGAGTAGAGCCCAGTGGTTCAATGCTCATATTACCGGCCTTACTTGCTCCGTCAATTAACCTTTCAAAGTTAGCTTTCATTAAGGCTACCAAAGCGCCTTCGGGCATATCCCCGGCAAATGTCAAACTCTGGTCGGCCTCATTAACCCCCAGGATGGTCCTGACCACTTCGGTTTCATCTCCGCCAACCCGCATCCGCAACGGAAAAAGCAATCCGGTACCGGGAAGTCCCGCCGCTTTATCACCCAGATAAGTTTTATAAAGCTCTAAAGCCGGCTTTCCGTCAAGTTCAAAAAGGATATTGCCTTTCGACCTGGTAATCTTTCTTTCAACACCAAATGCATCCCAACCTCCTAAAGATCCGTAACCGATCTTGAGCCCGGTGCCGGAAAAACCGATTAAAACAACTTTCCCCTCCTTTGCAACCTGATCTAAACCGACGGCGGTTTTTTTAAAATCAGCCCCGTCCCCAACCAGTCCGCCGGTTACTGAAACTTCAGGCGGTAGATTTTCATTTAATCCTTTGACCAGCGCCGTACCGTTAACCTTAAGTCCGTCGGAAAATACCATGGCATGAACCAGATTTTCTTTAGGAAGCAAGTCCGCCAACTTTTTACCAACAGCTTCGCTTTCCCCGGCTGTTGTAATATCAGCCTCGGCAAAAGAAAGTTGGGTTTTTTCAAATAAAACAGCCGTCACAGCAATCGAACCATCACGCACAACCTCCCCTAAAATTTCCCCGGCTGTGGAGCATTCAATGATACGGGAATTGGGGTAAAACGCCCGGATTTCCTGAAAATATTTTGCGTCCTCCATCAGCGTTCTGGAGCCAAAAGCCAAAACCAGTTGCGGAGGAGAAGGAAACGCTTGAGGGAGCGTGTCTTCCCAGCCCTTTCCCTGAGTAAATAATTTCTGACCGATTTTCATATGATTAAATAGATGGATCTCCTCTTTCTTTAATCATATACCCCATTCTTTTTAGTGACAAGCCTTCAACCTTTAAACCCTACTTTTCAACTCTTCGTTTTCTTTTTTCAGTTCCACCATTTTTAATTCCCGCCCCACCATGGTTTTATTGAGCGTCTCCAATTCTTCTATCCGGCTGGCGAGCTCGGCTGTCCGCTGCTCTATTTTGACCTCCAAATCTTTGGTGTACCCGGCCAATTTTCCCTCAAGATTCTTTTTTTCCGTAACGTCCTCCATAGCCAGGATAATCAGTTGTACCGAATCTATTTGACTGGCATTCAGCAATATTATTTTCCTACCGATTGTTTCAAAAGTATGTTCAACTTCATAATCTGTGACATTTTTTTTCTCCGGCAAAATTTCTTCCAACAAACTCTTTAGTTCCGGGATATTCCACTGACCATTTCCTAAATTATATAAAAGTTGATTCTCCGTTTGTTCTTTTAAAACCTGAAATCTTTGGTAAAAAGTTGGGCTCGCAGAAACCACCCGAAGATCGGAATCAAGGATTAGGAAAGATTCGCGGGCCACCTCAACCAGCGTTTTCATATAATGCACTGCAAGCTCTTTGGATTCCTTTATCTCTGCTGCTCCTTGTAGTGCTCCATCAGCCGGCGGATTGATTTTGTTATCCTCCATAATTTCACCCCCTCTCAATTTATCTTTCTAGGTTATTTTAAATAGTCTTTAACTTTTTGGACAATTTCTTTGGTGGTAAGCTGATCTTTAACCCAAAACCCGACAATATTTTTAAACAGGTTTCCACCTTCAAGGTTTTGGGGAACCCCATCCGGCACTACAGTTACAACAGCAATTGGGATTTGATTTAAATCCTCAATATCCATAATGTGTCTGATAAAAGACGTCCCATCCATCCCGGACATTATCAGGTCAGTTAGAATGAAATCAGGCCTTTGTTTAATAGCCTCAATAATCCCTTGCTTACCGTCTGAGGCCAATATCACCTCAAAGTTGGCATTTTCAAAAGCCTTTTTTAGCATTTCCCGAAAACCAGGCTCATCTTCAATGACTAATACTTTTTTCATACATTAGCATTACATAATTATGATGTACTTATGTTACAAATTTGTCAACATTTACTCATTGGCTTGTTTTAATGAACAGCAGTTAGTAGAATACGGCTTCGGACTATTACTTGCTATGGGATTTGGAAAAAATATTAAATTTGAGAGAAAAAAGAATAATCTGTCAACAGAGGAATTGGCTGCCTTGTGCGGCGTATCCCGAAGTTATATAACACTTATAGAAAACGGTAAACGGCTACCTGGCAAAAAGGTTTTGCTAAAACTGGCAGTGGCTTTTAAATTGCCACCTCACGATCTGGTAAACTGGTACCTTGAAGCCTTAAGGGAAAAAATACCCCTCCAACCGTTTAATGATTAAATTGAATTCCACCATTAATAACATCCCACCCACTTCTCAAAAATCAGTATTTGATTTACCTGGAGCCAAATATGCCCCCTGAGGCAAGAATATTAACTTTATCATATCAAAATCGTCCTTTTTATAAGAGAGAGTTCGGTTGTGTAATCAGAAGTTTTGAATACGCTTTGCAAGCGGAGGCTACCGAGCCTGAATGGGATTTGCAGTTTGGCAAAATTGATGCACTGTTAAACCGATTTGGAATTGAGGCGGTTGCAGAAGGTCGGAGAAACTTAGCCTATTATACTGATATACAGCAGGTTTTGGAGTTAATGGTTCAACTTCAAACCCACGAGACACCTTTAGGTGATGCGCTGAGACAACAGCAAATACTATTCACTCAAGGTGATGGCCCTTTTGTTCATAGGTGTTTAGATCAAGGCAAAAAGGTTTTGTATGCTAAACCATACCACTTAGCCGCTTTAGGCAGGCTAACCGGGACTTCCTATTTAATGACTTTAAGTGATTCCCAACCAAGGGTCTTGGGCCCCCGGGAAACGGGAAGTAAACTTGATTTATTTGTTTTAACCCCACGAAAGATTGCTTAAATACCCCGTTTACGAAGCTCTGTGTCACTCATTCCAAAATGGTGACCGATTTCATGCATGACTGTTTTTTTAATTCTTCCTTTGGCATCTTCTAAGTCCTTTGAAATCATTAAAATTGGCCCGGCGAAAATGGTTATCTTATCCGGCAAAGCACTATAACTGGAAAGGCGCTTCGTTTTAGGAATTCCTCTATATAACCCGAATAGCAAAGTATTCGAAGGGTGGGCTTTAATACTTTCCATCTCGAAATCATTTGGCCAGGCATCCACCACAAAACCAACGTTATCAAGTTTCGAGGAAAATTCCTCCGGCAAATCTTTAATTGCCTCGTCTACTATGTCCTCAACTTCTTCTAAAGTCATACGTTAAATTGTAGCAAAAAAGCACTCAGAGAAAAGATTGCCAAAGAAGAGAAATTAGCGGTAGTGGCTTCTAAGTTGGAATAAGAAGTAAAAAGAGATTACCGCACCGATCAATCCGCCGATCAGGTTTAAAGAAATAATATTAGCCGCTATACCAATCAGCGAAGAGTAAAAAACATAATTCCAGCCCTGCTTACTTCGCGAGAAAAGTCCCGGAATAGCTAAAGCCTCAAGAACAATAGTAATAACCAGGATCGCCGAAGAAACCATCCATAAAGAGCCGGTATTTGCATAACCCATATATGACGACATCGGCATAACAAAAGAACTGATTCCGAGAAGTGCCAAAACTGCCGGCAGGCTGATCACCACCGAAACCAGAGTTATCCAGGGGGCGATCATGACTAAAAATTCTTTGACACCAACCGGTAAAGCCGGAGCTTTCTTATTGAAATAAAGATCAAGGGTTTCCTCTAAACCGCCCAATCCGTTACCTGAAGATTTGGCCATAACTAATAATTGATCTTTTTCAAACTGCTGTCAATACCCCATTACTTGACAAGCTATTTCAAAGACAAGTTAATATGGATATATGCCCAAATCCCAGCAAGGCTTAAGTACTCTAATTCTTATTATAATTTTGATAATTGTTGTCGCCTTAGGCTACATTGCTTATAAGCTCTATATCGAACCTGTCAAAATGCCTGCTAATATAAGTCAAACCCAAGATCCCCAGGTTATAACAAAAGACAGTTTTTCCAAACCCGCACAAAGCCAGACTTTAGCCAATCCGGCCTCAGAAAATTGTGTGCAAAAAGGCGGAATTTTAAAAATTATGAAAAACGGCAGCGGGGGAGAATTCGGGTTATGTCAGTTTGAAGACGACCGGGCCTGCGAAGAATGGGCTTTAATGAGGGGACAATGCCCGGTGGGTGGAGTTAAAACTATCGGTTTTGATAATGATGCTCAGGCTTATTGTGCCTGGTTAGGCGGAGAGACCGAAGCCTCCGAAAGTGCTGTCTGCACCCTGCCCGGCGGGAAGAGTTGCTCAGTCGACACCCTCTGGAACGGCCAATGCAGTTAAAACTTGTTTTTACAGAACAGCTTCAAATATCCCATATTTATTCCTTAAGAGGCGCTGCAAGGTGGAGATAAGTGCTTATGCGTTTTTCTAGTCAAACAGTATGCTGTTAAAGCCATTATTCACCTCAATGCCATAATTTGGTCTGGTATAATGGAAATCAGATTCCATTATTGGTATTTCTGATAATCTGCACATTCTAAAAAACAACTCCGGCCGGCTCCTTGCCATCTCCCAAACCAAAAAACAACTGCCGGGAGCTAGAAGTCCTATATCCGGCTTTCGCCGGCAGTTCGTTTTGCTACACAAAATAATTACAAAAGTCCGATAACCACACCCATTGCTAAAACCGACACTAATTGATAACCGGTATCAATCCCGAATAATTTCCAGTTCTTTTTATCACTAAAAATTGTGGCGGTCACCTGCACCGGCATCATAAATCCGAGCCACATAAAAACAGCGCTTGTTAGCCCGGTCTGCATCATCGGATAGTTATAAAAATTTTGGGATAATGCCATTACATGAGACAGCACATAGGCCATCACCAAACTGACAACGAAACTGACGCCATACAGCTTGCCCATTTCCTTCTGGTCTGATTTTACTTTCTCCGGGGTTAACCCCCTTTCCTTCATCCAGGGCTTACCTAAAACCATCGGGCTATACCATAAAAATCCGAGAGCCATTGAGGCGATACCCGCTGCAATTACAGCCAAAAAATTCACTTGTATTTCCAGAATAATCACCTCCCGAAATTAATATATGTTTTTTTTATGAGAAATTAAAGAAGTAAAACTAACTAACTAACTAACTAACTAACTTTTATCTTAACTACCACTTTACCTTTAGGATGTGTTTTTTCTAAATAATCAAAAGCTTCTTTAATTTGCTCTAAAGGAAAAATCTTATCGACTTCTGCTTTTAGTTTTCCTGAATCCACAAGTTCCGCAATTCTTTTAAATTTATCCGCTGTACTTTTAGTTACCTGACTGATTGCCGTTACTCCATATTTTTCAATTTCTGCCGGATCAAATTGAGCCGCCATCGAGACAATAGTTCCGCCTTTTTTTACAACTTGCAAAGATTTAGCCGCTGTTTCTCCGCCAGCAGTATCAAAGACTGCGTCATAATCATGAATTATTTCTTCAAAATGTTGAGTAGAGTAATCGATCACTTCATCAGTCCCTAAACTTTTAACAAATTCCAAAGTCTCTTGACTGGTGGTAGCAACCACATATGCCCCATGCAGCTTGGCCATCTGTATCGCTAAAGATCCTATGCCTCCTGCTCCCCCCTGAACCAATATTTTCTCACCGGGTTTGATTTGAATATGTTCTTCAATTGCCTGCAGGGCGCTGGCTGCAGCCAAAGGCAATGCGGCAGAAGCAATGAAATCCAAAGTCTTAGGTTTTAAAGCTGTTGCTGAAACATTAGCGGCCGTAAATTCTGCCAATGTTCCGGATCCTCCCCCTAAAACAATGGCATTTCCATAAACCTCATCGCCAAGCTTAAATTCATTAACTCCCGGTCCAACCCCGGAAACAACACCGGCAAAATCAGTCCCCAGTGTAACCGGGAAAGATTTGATGGCATCTTTCAAGAAGCCCAAACGGATTTTATAGTCAATCGGGTTAATACCGGCAGCGTAAACTTCCACCAAAACTTGACCTTCTTTTAGTATTGGCTTTGAGATTTCATTAATCTTAATTACTTCACTACCACCGTAATCACTTATTTGTGCTGCTTTCATATTGACAAATATATACTACAAACTTTCCTTTTTAAAGTAGTTACAATTAATGAAGCGGATAAATTAAAATGACAGTTGGCTGATAATTCTGGAGAGTATAGATTGCTCCTCTGCTGTGAGTTCTCCGGTTTGGGCTGAAACAAAGGCTGTTATCTTAGTTTTTAAAGGAATAAAGCCTAAAAATTTATGATCTTTTTCTCCCTTTACCTTATAAACAAGTTCATCACTCCTCTGTTCAATCTCAATATTTTCTTCCCCGTCATCATTAACATCACTTAATACGCTTTTGGATAACATATTTTCTACCGCTTGATCGGGTAACACTGTAACAGTTTTTTGTCCTGCCGGTGTCGTTACAACCAGTTCGTTTGTTTCCGGATTAATTGATAAAGGGAATTTTGTTAAAGCCCGTCTTTTGTTTTTAATAATCGACATTCTGCCGCTCGAAGATGCTATTTCTATCCCCCGGTCTTCCAGTTCATCTTCGACTTCCTGCCGCAACTGATCGGTCTCGTCATCGTTAAGGCCTGCCGATTCACTTCCCTCGTGTTCCCTTTCTATTCTTAACCGTCCGTTTTCGAATTTCATTTTTAGCCCGTTATTTTCGATTTCGAATTTTACCCTGCCGTCTTTTTCGGTTTTGGTTTTTATCTTTGTGCCGTCCTGAGTTTCAATTTCAGTTTCCTCTTCACCGCTATTTGATGCAGTCTTTATTTTCACTTCCCTATTTATGTTGTCCGGCCCAGATCTTAAGTTGCCCCGGAGTTCAATAATTTTTTTCATCTCCTGTTTCTCCGTCTCTTTAATTTGTTTCGCTTCTTCTTTTTTTATTTCCCGGATTTTATTCTCATCCTCTTTTATTTTTCTTTCCTCATTCTTTATCTCCTCTTTTATTTTCTTTTCTTCTGCTTTTGCCTCAATTTTTGCGCTCTCTTCAATCTGCTTAATTTCTTCATCTTCCCCCAGAACCGAAGGATTATTTTGCTGCGGAAATTCGTTAGTGGTTGAGATAACTGATGCGGAAGCGGTTCCAAGAATAATAAGTCCGGCTATTACCAAAAGCAGGTGGACAAAACCTTGTTGGCCGATTTGATATTTGGGCATTATTATTACGTTAAATGCTTTCGGGCCGGATGTCAACTTTAAATGAGGGGATAACCTTTGGATCTCCAGGCAAGAAGACCGTTTGCCATATCAAAAACATTTATATAGCCTAAATCTTCCAACACTTCAGCTGCGATAAATGATCTGGAACCGCTGAGGCAATAAACTATAATTCTGGTATTTTTCTCCGGAATCACGGATTCTATCTTACTGTGAATTTCATTCACCGGAATATGAATACTACCTTCAATTTTACCTCTTTCAACTTCTTCTTTGGACCTGACATCCAAAATTATCGTATTATCGCTTTTCTCTAAACCTTCTTTCACTTCTTCCACACTGATCTGTTTCATGAGATCAAATTTAAGTGTTTATACTCAGTTACGCGGTGATATCTATCACACTTCCGACACTTTCTCTTCTTAACCCAAGGACAAATCAAATTATTCTGATTGCGGCAAAAAAATAGCCCATTTGATCTGGTTGCTGCCGTCCCTGGAAGTTATTGTTTCACTCGCAAATGTTAAATCTAAAGGAATACAATGAGTGTTAATGATTGTTTTATTTTTCGGTTGGTATTTTTCCCAGTCAAAACACCCGTTAACAAATTTAAAGTTACCCGCCTGTATTGGCGCTTTAATGTTTTTTTTGTCTAAAGCCGCCTGGGCAATTTTAGGATCCATTTTGGAGAAGAAAAAATATTCCATAAACATCTGTCTCCCCTCAAGAGAATAAATATCAATTTTCTCACCGGAATGCTCTATCAAATATCCGGCCAGTTGTTTCTCGGAATCAAACCAGGCCTCGCTGGCATACGTCGGATAGCGGTAGAAATATTGATACAGTTTGGAGAAGAAAAAAAAGATATAGAAGCTGAAAAATATTAGAAAAAGAACCGCCTTCCAGTTAAGCCCTTTAACGAAGCCGGACCATTCAAACAGCTTAGCCAAACCACCGCCTATAACAATTATCAAAAAAGGCCACATTAAAAAAGCCCGGGTTGCGTAAACAGTACCTGTCAAGCCCGAGGTTAAGGGAGAGATTAAAATTATAGATCCGACAAAAAAAAGACCTTTTTTGCTCTTTTTAAAAAGGTAAAATAGACCTAAAATTAACAGTGGAAAGTCAAGAATCGCTAACTCCCCTCTTCCCCACAAACCATAATTCACATTAGGATCACCTTCGACGAAAATCATCCTTGGCGAAAAAGCCTCAAGATAGTTAAA
>Ga0209542_10001994_pt1 | contig 46726 bp, 54 predicted proteins | sample RifCSPhighO2_01_FD_184028 | JGI IMG/M metagenome (GOLD analysis project Ga0209542, IMG submission 184028) | Soil microbial communities from Rifle, Colorado - Rifle CSP2_plank highO2_0.1 (SPAdes) (version 2) | ecosystem: Environmental > Terrestrial > Deep subsurface > Rock core/Sediment ...
CAGTTGGTTAGAGCATGGAGCTTATACCTCCAGGGTCCTTGGTTCGAGTCCAAGCGGGCGGACACGAACGCAATGAGTGGACGATCGTCTGGACGAACAAGTGTGGATTTGATATTGCGTCGCTCTCGTGCCATGCGACAATAAGCTTATGAATTTGCGAGCTTTCGCAGTTACTGGCCTTATTGCCGGAATTTCGCTTTTTGGCATTTACATAATCGCATCCGCCTTGCCGCAGGAAATTGGTACGAGCATGGCGGCAGATGGCACGGGCCTGCCTAGATGCCCGGCTCTCGAGCGAACACTGAAGCGCGGCTCAACTGGAGATGATGTTAAACGTTTGCAGACGTATCTGGCACAAGACCCAGGGACATATCCTGAAGGTCAGGTCACAGGCACTTTTGGACCCGCTACAGAGGCTGCAGTAAAACGATGGCAGATAAAATTCAACATCATTCCAACAAGCGGCATGGGCGGCGGAGATTTTGGGCTTGTCGGCCCCAAGACAATTGCGGCGATGAGAGAACAATGCTCCTCAATTCCGGGTGTCGCGGCTCCTGCCGCTCCATCAGTCGGTGGATTTATGAGCGTTTCTCCAATAGCAGGACCTGCGGCTCTCACGGTTTCTATTCAGGCGATAGTGAATACCGCGAATGTTTGTGGAGGCTCTGTTTACAATCTCGATTATGGAGATGGCTCAATCCAATCTCAGATAGCGGTACAGCCCAATAACTGCCAGCAGGTAATGAAACTTCTTTCCCATACATATCGCACACCGGGAAATTACCAGATAACACTTTCCGTAGGCCAGCATCGGGCTTTCGCCTCGGTCGCAGTTTATGCCGCAGGAAATTCTGCTCAAATTCCGCAGCAACTTCTCACTCCAGTTCAGGGCGATTCAATAACAGCAACTCCCAACGCCGGGCCGAAGCCGCTCACAGTCATCTTTACCGGCATCATCAATTCCCAGCAATCCTGTGCTGGAGGAAAATATGCGATTGTCTATGGTGATGGCACCGCCTCGACGCTTTCATTTGATACAAGCACATGTTCTGCGCGCACGTTCAGCATCGCGCATGAATATTCGAGTGCCGGGAAGTATACAGCTGAACTTCGCTCTGGCTCTTCAACAGGTCCTCTAGTCGGAAGCGTTCTTGTGACGGCGTACTAAATCGCATGTCACGAATTAACCTTGCAAATATTGGGACTGTGCTCGCACTGGTACTTGTCGCGGCCTTGGTCTATTCAACTGCGCAAACGAACCGATTCAATACAGATTCACAATCGCAACTCGGCGCGGTGGGCACTTCCGCGACGACTGAACAAGTTTGGCTCGAAAAGTCAGAGTTTCAAGGTGGCGAGACATTCTCGGTGTCCTGGAACAATCAGGGAACGGTGTATCCGCTCGACTGGGTCGGCATCACAACCGTGGGCGGAGCGTGGGGAAGCGCTGGAACCGGGCAAGGGACTTCGTGGTTCTACACGGGCGGCTACAAGAGTGCCAGCAAACCTCTCGTAGCACCAAGCACGCCTGGCGATTACGAACTAGTGTACTACCAGGACAATTCGACCGATCGAATACTTGAACGCATACCGCTGCGCGTGATTTCGCAAACGAGTGTCCCAACTGCGGCCATTACCGTTTCAACCCCGGCAGCTCCCGCTCCTGTCGCTGTCGTGCCAGCTGCTTCAACGCAAACTTCCACCTATGTTCCCGCTTCGATTCCAACTCCAGCTTCAACTCAAACGTCAACCGGCAGCAGCATCGCTCCCAGTGCAAACGACCCGGCGGCCGCTTCTTTCCTGCAGCTTGGGACGGGCGCGTTATCACGAACATTCCTCGACAAGGGCCGCGACACACTAAGCGTTAAGGACTGCGGAGCGCGCGGCAATAGCGTTGCGAACGATACGGCAGCGCTGCGGGCATGCGCGTCACTTGCACGTGCGAGCAATCAGCGAGAGCTCACGTGTTCGCGTGGCACGTACATAATCTCCGCGCCCATCAATGTTTCGGGTATATCGCTTATTGGCGAAGGGGCGGTCGGCTGCACGATCTTGGCGGCGTCAAACTTCGCCGGCGACGCGCTGCTGTTGCTTGACGGTTCTACGGAGGGCGGCGCAGCGAATTCTCGCTACAGCAATTTCCGACTTCACGGTAACCGCAGGGTCGTCGGCTCTGCGATTGCCGGAATGCAGCTGAAGGGAAACGTTCTATACAACTCGTTCGATACTATCCGCATCAACGAAGTCAAGGGCCCGGGTGTGCTCATCCGTGGCGACGGTTCAAGGACCTTCCGGCCTAGTCTTAACACGTTCATCAATGTCAATGTGAGCAGCGGAGACTCGCATGGGTGGGAAATCCGCGCCGGATTGAGCAATACCTTCATCGGCATCGGCGCGGAGGCTCTCGGCGGTCGCGGCATTAGCGTAACGAGTGCTGATGAAACCGTGGGACGGCTCTCTTTCATCGCGCCCTGGATTGAGGGCGTCGGCATTGGACAAACCGGCTTCTACCTCAACGCTTTCGGCGTGCAAGTCATTAATGCGCTGGTTCAGGACTACGGCTCGAGCCCGGCGACAACCGGACATGGTTTTGAGGTTCTCGGCGGGCTCAATGTGATCGAGGCACCCGATGTTTCCGGACGCGCCGCGTCTGCGCCAGGCAGTCGCAAAATAAAAATTAGCGGTGGCACGCGTCATCAACTGGGCTCGCTCAGCGCCGCGTTTACGACAAGAGATGTCGAGGATCCGCAAGGCGACACGCTCATAACAAACGCGTGGAACATCGAACTTGCTTCTAAAGAGCACGTCTTCCTCTCGAATGCCTCCGCAGCCATCGAGGGCGGAACGATCCGCTATATGCAGCTGGGAACCGGCTTTGTTTCTGCGACCTATGCCGACGTGCGGCAGCGGATCACGGCGCCTATCACCTTGCTCGGCTTCCGTTTGGAGGCCACACAATTGCCGGGCGGTACTGGAAGTTATGTCGTGCAGGCAATGGTCGATGGCGTAGCCGTCGGGCCGAAGCTGGTGCTTAACAACGCAAACAAGGGGACAACGAATGACTTAACCAACGAGCTGAACATTCCTGCAGGCTCGTTCTTGAGTTGGCGCGTGATCAGCACGCCGGGGGCGGCGACGATACAGCAAGGCGGCCTACATCTCTCGTACGGTATTCGCAAGTGAACATACGTCTTGTTGATCGGCGCGGCGGTGAGCGCGGGCCGGCGTGTGCCTCTGGCGGAGACTTCATTTTGCATGGACGGTGGCGAGATCGAGACGCCGACCTCATTCAATATGCAGTTCTTTTGATATTGTGTGAGCGCGCGAGGCGAGTTCGGGATGATGTTGCAGTTCCGGATCTTTTTTAATAAGTTCAATCGCCTCCGCTCTCGCCGCGGCAATGAGACGCGGATTTTTTAACGCCTCCATGCCCACATCCGAGACCCCCCATTGTCGTCGGCCAAATAAATCGCCTGCGCCCCGCGCTTCCAGGTCGGCCTCCGCGAGCTTGAATCCGTCGTCGCTTTTTTCAAGTGCGCGCAATCGCTTTCTAGCCGCCTCGCCGGAGGTTTCGGGCAAAAGGAAACAGTATGGGGAATGTGCAGAGCGCTGAATTCTGCCGCGCAATTGGTGAAGCTGCGCAAGCCCGAATCTTTCGGCTCCCTCGATTAACATTGCTGTTGCATTCGGCACATTTATTCCCACTTCTACCACGGACGTTGCAACCAATACATGGATCTGACCGTTCGCGAATTGAAGCATCGCGTCATCCTTTTCTTTCGTGCTCATCGCGCCATGTAGGAGCCCAACTTTGAATTCTGGAAAAACTTCTACTTGCAGTCTTTTTGCCTCGGCTTTGGCCGATTTAGCCTGAAGAGCGTTCCATTTTTTTGGATCGGGCTCCTCAATTCTCGGGCAAATAACATATGCCTGGCGGCCTTTCAGGAGTTCGCTTCGAACTGCATCATAGGCTTCTTTTCGTTCTTCTTTTTTGATGATACGCGTCGCGACTCGCGCGCGGCCGGGAGGCAATTCGTCCAAAACCGAAATATCCAGGTCGCCGTAGATAGTGAGCGCGAGCGTCCTCGGAATGGGCGTCGCAGTCATACTCAAGAAGTGTGGAGTTGGCGCCTGCCTGCCGGCAGGCAGGTCGCCTTTTTTTGCAAATGCGCGACGCTGTGCTGTTCCGAAGCGATGTTGCTCATCCACTATTGCAAAAGCTAAATGCTGGAACCTTACCTTTTTTTGGATTAATGCATGTGTGCCGACTACCATGGCGATCTCGCCGTTGGCAACCCATTTCAAAAGTTGTGCGCGTGAAATGTCGGTGGCCTTGCCGCGAACGGATTTTGATGGGAATTTTTTACACGCGCTTCCGGTTATCAAGGCGATGTTTATGGGCAATTCCCGGAAATATTCGATGAACGATAGGAAGTGCTGTGTTGCAAGAATTTCCGTAGGCGCCATGTAAGCGACCTGCAGCGTCCCCGATTTTCTTCCGGGCGGCCTCGAATTAACTACCGCATATGCGCTAGCCGCGGCGACAAGAGTTTTTCCGCTTCCGACATCGCCCTCTAAGAGGCGCGCCATTGGATGAGGCTTGCCCTCGGAGGGGTCGAGATCTTTTAGGATGTCGGATATCGCGCGCCTCTGCGCAAATGTAGGGGAAATCTGAAGTGAGGAAAGAAATTTTTCTGCAAGCGCTTCAGCTTCTGGTATGGGGAAAGATGGCTCCTTGTCATTTAATGCACGCTCCTTCGCCCGGGCTATTTGGATAGCAAATATTTCTTCAAAGGAGAATCGCTTGCGAGCCGCTTCGGCATGACTTTTCTCTTCGGGAGCATGAATCCACACGAAAGCAGATCCGATTTCCGGAAGTGAATAGCGTTTGCGTATCTCAGGCGGGATCGGATCGATGATCTTCTTGTGCACGCCATTCTCGAATACGCGTTTCAAGGCATGATAAAACCAACGGCTCGTTATGCCATGGCTCTCTGAATAAACCGGAAATAGATCCGAAGTTTGTATCTTTATGCCTTCGGTTTTTTCAAATAACCCTACCGGCATCGACCCTGCAGGAATAATTTCGACCTTAGGATTTGCTATGTAAGAGCTTTTTTCAGTCCCGCCAACTGTGCCACTTAGTTTTACATAACTGCCATCCTTAACGTAATTAGAAATATACGGCTGGTTAAACCATATGCATTTTACGCTTCCTGTCGCGTCCTCGAACCATCCTTCTGTTGCCGGCCGCTTGCTTTTCCAAAGTTTTTTCGCCTTCAGATTGCGTAGAGAGCCGTACAATGTGACTTTGGCTCCTGGGGAAAGCCGTTCCGTTTCGGTCTCTTGTCCAAGATGTTCATATCTTTGCGGGAAATGATAAAGAAGGTCGCCGATGGTTGCGAGGCCGAGTTTTCGCAGTGCGGAAAGCTGCACGGATGTTATACGAAAATGTTTTGCAATAGGATCTTCGCGTTGCATTAGCTGGATTATATAGCCGCCAAGAAAGTTATACACACTTCATGTTTGAAAGTCTTGCGCAAGAAAAATTCGTGGTTAAGATTGGCGTGTTAATAGGTTAAAAGTTGCCTATTTATATGTATTACAAAGAAGATCATGACGAAAAAGAACGCGGAATATCTGATGATGCAATGGGCGAGGTCCTAGACGATGAGGGCGAGGACGAGGATGAAGACAAGGACGCGGTAGAGGATGCGGATAGTCCTGATGTAGAGAAGTGGGAATAGGGAGCGCTCGCTGGTGTATACATTTTGCGGTCGCTGTCTGCGCGTGTTCGCGCAGCGCTGACTCTCGGCCTGCCGGCCTGCGAGACACCGCAAAATGTATACACCAGCTCGCTAAGGTAAGGAAGGAAGAGCAAGATTTATCCAGAAACGCTCGACCTTCCCCGTGAATTTAACCCCCCCCAGTGAGTGTGGTATGCGTCTATGAGGGGGTTTGCGGCGCGACGGCGTCGCAACTTCAGGATTTTTTTAGCAATAAAAATCCGTACCCGAATGGACGCATACCCACGAGCGCCATTTTAATGATGGCTTCAGCTTAAAACGCGCTACAATAGAAACATGCATACTCTTCTGCGCTATCTAGGGACTGTTGCCGCTGTGGCCCTCACTATAAATCTAGTACCGGGTATTTTATACACTGGCGGTTGGACGACAATTTTATTGGTCGCCCTTGTATGGTCGGTCATTGTTATTGTCATAAGGCCCGTGCTTCAGATATTGACGTTACCGATAACAATTTTGACTTTCGGTCTTTTTTCGCTTGTCCTCAATGCTCTGCTTTTTTATGCCATGGCATGGATCGTTCCCGGCTTCGTCGTCAGCGGGTTTTTGGCCGCGCTAGTCGGAGCTATAGTGCTTTCGATTCTAGTTTGGCTAATCCATCAAATTCTCTGAAATATCTTTGCACTTAGCCACGAATGGATGCTAGGATGGCCAAATGCAGGAGAAGATTACGAGCCCATCTTTTTTTATAGGCCGAGGGGATAATGATTTGATATCTTTTGGATCTGGCCAGCCTGACATGGCGCCCCCTGTCAATGCTTATAACATTTTGAATGAATACCGTGCTTTCAAGTACGGCCTCATTCAGGGAGAATTGCCCTTGCGCGAAGCTCTGGCAAAAGAATATCCCGAGGCGGAGCCGGAAAATTTTGTCATAACAAATGGCGCTTCTGAGGCGATTGACCTCGCGCTGCGGGTGATAGGAAAACCGGGAGACAAAGTTCTTCTGCCGCGGCCATACTATTACTCATATCCGCCGAACGTAATTTATGCAGGCAAGACTCCCGGCTATTACGATTTGGACGCAGAAGGAAAAATCGATTTTGATTCCTTTTCTAAGTTAGCGAAAGGATGCCGAGCCGTTTTAATTAATTCGCCTTCAAATCCTACAGGCACTGTCCAGGAAATCCCGACGCTGAAAAAGATAGAAAAACTATGCGATGAACTCGGAATATATGTGATATCAGACGAAGTTTACAAGGATCTTGTTTATACGCGCAGCAATTATCTTCTCTCCGGCAAGCGTGTTCTTACCGTTAATTCTTTCTCGAAGACTTACGCGATGTGTGGTTTGCGAGTCGGTTATCTTTATTCGAAAAATAAGGAAGTCGTAGACGGTGTGATAGAAGTGAAGACACATACATCGATGAACACAAGCATCGTGGGGCAGGCGATGGCCCTCGCTGCAATGAAGGAACGCGATTCTTACGTGGCTCCACATGTCGCAATTTGGAAAGAGCGGCGCGATATGATGTACGAAGGGATGCGCGCTCTTGGGCTTGATCTTTATAAACCTGAAGGGGCGTTCTATGTTCTGCCGAAATTCAAAGATCCAACACGCGTCATGCACGATCTATACTACAACTACAAAATGATAACGTATGATGGAACGTGGTTCGGTGCTCCTGATAGACTCCGATTTAGTTACGCTCTCGAGGCGTCAAAAATCGAAGAAGGCCTGAAAAGGCTGGAAAAATTTTTGGCGAACGAATATAAAAAATACTAGATATTATTATGCGCACATTCTGCTATCTCAACGGCAAGATACTCCCACTAGAGAAAGCGTCTGTGAGCGTCTATGACATAGGACTCCTTCGAGGTTTTGCGATTTACGAAGCGCTCGTCACTTATAACAGAAAGCCGTTCCAGCTTGATGACCATTTGACGCGTTTTCGGCGTTCGGCAAAAAGCCTAGCTTTGAAAATTCCCGACAGTGACTCCAAGATTCGAGCGACAATAAACGAACTGGTACGAAGAAGTATACCCAAAAATAAGGAGGCAATCATTCGATTCATATTGACGGGAGGGAAGGCGATAGATGGAATTGATTACGAGTACGAAAAGCCAACGTTTTATATTCTGGTGGAGGACTTCAACGAACTGCCAAAAAAATATCTCGAGAATGGCTGTTCTCTTATCATGTTCGAGCAGCAACGGCAGTTTGCCGAGAGCAAAACGACTAATTACATTCAAGCCGTTCTGTTGCAGAAAGCTCGCAAAAAGGGCGGCGCTTTAGAGATTTTGTATGTTTCGAATGGAAAAGTTCTCGAAGCCTCAACCAGCAATTTCTTTATTGTAAAAAATAACACTGTAATTACCGCTAAGAGTGGAATTTTGAAAGGCATCACTCGCAAAGTTACTATCGATCTTGCCAAGTCGCATTTTCCGCTCAAGGAGCGGGAAATCAAAGTAAAGGAGCTTTATTCAGCGGACGAAGCTTTCATAACGTCAAGCTTCAAGGATGTGGTTCCTGTGGTGAAGATCGGATCCAGGAGAATAGGGAATGGAAAAGTTGGACCAGTGACGAAAGAAATAATGAGGCTCTTCAAAGAGTATACGAGTAACTATTAGACCCGCCACACTAATAATACGATTTTGATTCAAACCCAAATGATTGCTTTATACAAAATACGTCAAAAAAAAGCCGAAAGGACTTAGTGTGTCGGGTTAAATCTCTTCTTTTAGTAGTTTATTGTAGTCCTCTACAAAAAAACTTTCAGGCATAAATTTGACGCAGACATTTACTATTTTTCGCAGCGGCTGAGATTTGATAAGGGTCCAGAGCCTCATTTTTTCGCTCACCCTTCTTGCAGTTCGCACGCGAGGTTTACGCTTCTTCTCATAATTTGCGAGTGCTTTCTCGACGGAGTAATGGTTGGAAATTCTCATTAGCTCTGCTGCCAAAACATAGGCATCCTCCATCGCCATTCCGGCGCCGAGCCCCGCATGTGGGCCGAAGCTGTGAGCCGCGTCGCCTATAAGCACAACTCGCCCCTTCACCCAATTTTTCATTTCCACATCAATTAGATCAGACGGCATCAAGTCTTTGTCTTGTAGTCCTTGGAGCGCCTCCGGCATTAAGACGTGCTCGTCTTTAAATATTTCTTTCATTCTCGCCAGCCTTCCTTCAGGGCTGTCGCGCAAAGTGTGCTCCGCAGGAGCTATCAGTATGGCAAGAGATTTGGCACCTGCACTGAAAATAAGTACATTCTCGCCCGGCTCGATATATTCCGTGATGGTTGCTGGAGAATTGAATTGATTAGGGATCCAGACCCACCAACACCGCCAATTTTCGTACTTTTCTGCATCTTTCTGGAATTCTAATGAGCGTACACACGAATGAATTCCATCTGCCCCAACCAGAATGTCATATCGTCGCGATTCCTGATTGCTAAGGAGTACCTCAACTCCCGAATCCTTCTGAATTATTTTCTCTATAGAAAGTCCCGTCGTTATCTTCGACTCTTTCACTTTGGTCAATAACCAATCTCTAAGATTTTCTCTGCCAAGCATCGTAATGCCTGTTCCATAGTCGAGATAAAAATCTCGAAGATCATAATTTCTCAGCAGTTGGCCTTTTCCGTTCCGGATATAATAATTTCTTATGCGAATACCGAAGGTGTCGAATTGATCGGCCAGACCGAGCTTCTTTAAAATATCTCGCACGTTGTCCCAAGCCACGAGAACGAACCCTCCCTCGTGAACGCTTTTTGATTTGTCTATTATCTCGTATTCGACATTGGAGCCCTCAAGAAATGCCGCAAGAGTGAGACCGCTGATTCCCGCCCCTACGATAAGCACCTTCATCAGCTACATTATACTTCAGTCTTCTTTAGTTTATTTCAATGTCTATGTGTCTCACTTGGGGAACTGCTGTTCGTATCTTTTTTTCGATCTCATCGATTTTCTTTCCCATTAGGCGTGGTATTCGGTCGGCATATTCAGCGCTGAATTTTTTGAATGCTTCATAGTCGCCAGCAACTTTTTCATAATCTTCGCGAAGAGCCTGCTGCTGGTATTGCTCGCGTAGAAGTGCGACGCCATTAAATTCGACTTCGCATTTGATCCTGTAGGTGTCGAAACCGACGGCGATAGATTTAAAGTCAATGATCTTCTCAAAGACAGGATCCGCCGCTATCAGATCCATGACTCGCTTCTGAAGGGAGCGGGGCATTGAGCGGCCGATCAGATATGCTCTATTTTTTACGATAAGTATGACTGCCACGGCGGCCAAAAGTATCGATATTACGATCGAACCGGCGGCATCCCAGACAGGATTCTCCGTATAATACGTAACCGAAATCGAGAGAGCGGCGACAAGAACACCGAGGACTGCCACCGAGTCCTCCAAAAAAACCGCGAGGGTCGAAGGATCCGCTCGCGACAGGCGTTTTCGCCATGTTAGTCGAGGATAATGTTTGCGGAGCGAGCGTATAGCGATCCACAAAGTATAAGACTCAATAATTAATGAAAGAAGAAGAACTGCAAAAATCACAGGAGAGACTTCAATATGAGATGGTTTCGCAAGGGCCGTTATTCCTCTATAAGCCGTAATGCCGGCGCCTACAAAGAAAATTCCGCAGGCCGCGATAAGCGCCCAAAAAAAACGCTCGATCCCATATCCGTATCCGAATTCAGGGTCGGCTTTTTTGAGAGACCGTCGTATTCCAATAAGAAGAAGCGTTTGATTTAAGGTATCAGCGACGCTATGTATCGCTTCTGCGAAAAGCACGCTTGAGCCGGAAATGGCGGCAGCAATAAATTTTATTACCGCAATAAGCGAGTTTCCGACAAGCGCTGCAACAACGGGCCAGAATCCTATCTGTTTATCAAGAGGCATTTCTAGAGTTCAGCTCAACATATATCATAAAATAAGGGGACTCCCTAATGGCAGACCGCTCGTAGTATTACTTTTCATGCTGTCTATGTTCATGCAATCTACATCTTCCCGCGCGACACTGGCAACTATGACAAAGCATCTTTATATCGCTGTTTTATTTGCTGTATTACTGCCCATTTATGCGCAAGCACAAACAGTAAACGTATCGGCAGCAGACAATTCATTCACCCCTCGTTCTCTCACCGTCTCTGCTGGAACAACTGTCACATGGAGAAATAACGGGAGCATGATTCATACCGTCAGCGCTGATAACGGGCACTTTAACAGCGGCCCCATTTATCCGGGGCAGACCTTCTCGCACACATTTACAACTCCAGGCACATACAATTATTATTGCCAACCCCACGGCGCTCCGGGTGGCGTAGGAATGTCAGGTTCTGTTTCAGTAACCAGTATGTCGCAATATCAATATCCGCAGTACCCGCAATATAACTATCCGCAATATCCTATGCAGTACCAGCAGTCGTACTACTATCCGCAAAATTACTCACAGTACCAGCAGACGTCTTACTCCCAACCGCAATATTACTCGCAGTATCAACAGCCATATTCATACTATTCGCAATATGGAAGCCAGTATCAGCAGTCGTATTATTCCCAGCCGCAATATTACTCGCAGTATCAACAGCCATATTCATACTATTCGCAATATCCTAGTCAGTATCAGGGAGTCTATCAGCAACAATACGGATATTACAATCAGCCATACAATTATTCATATAACTATTCCTATCCAAACTATTCCTCTAACTACAATTACCCTTACAACTATTCATACTCCTCTACCTATCCTTACAGCCGCTATTAACAAGTTAGATATTCTCATTTGCCGAATGCGTTCCACGGCAGAAACAATTTGCTTTCCGGAAATTGCCGCAGTACCCATCGTACATAGGTGTTGCTGTTAGGGCCCGTTAGAGAATAAGAATTGCAGAGCGGATATTTCTGGGCAGATGATTCGATGAAATCCGTCATTCTATAAGCGAGGGACCCCATCTCGCCCCCGATGTGCCCAATAAGCCGAACGTTTTGCCAGAAGTATCTATCGGAATTGGAAAAAGGGAATACATGTATTCCTCGAAAGGGTAAAAAAGCATTTTTATGCAAGTGACCCCAACTCGTCTCGCAAGCATGTTTTCGAAAAAGGACTTCCCAGCGCGAAAGGAGCCCTTTCTTATTGGTGACGAACCAGGAGTGCGTGGCAAAAGAAAAAGGAAGATTTGCTGGACATGCAAAAAGAAATACTTGATATTTGTCTTTCTTGACCAAGGTCTCCACTGAATCTTTTTTCACGATAATACTGTTTCAGCTGACTGCTTTTCTATTAAATATGGGAGGTTGCGACAATTCTCTATCGCATGGAAATCGGCTGTGTAAATTGTCAGGCCAACAACCGGTTTACGAAGGAGTCAAAATATGAGCGCAAATATTCCGCTGAAATGTCGGGCTCTCTAATTGCACGAGACAGTGTTTCAATTTCGCGCTTTCTACTCTGCATATCCGGTAACCTTCCAACGTCATCAATAATCCGATTCGCTCTTTCCAAACTCTCCACTTCAAACTTCTTGTCCCCCGCATTCCTGGAATCTAGCACGCGAGAAACTTCGGAGGCTAGATTGGCCATCAAGAATAGCGATGTTCTTTCAGAATTCATATGATCATCGTATCAAGAATTTTCTTAATTTTCTCGCGCGTTGCGGCATCTGAAATTATCATATCTCTGTTCCCGGCTTCTGGCTTAATATTAATGAGGGCTGTGTACTCCACCCACGAATCTCGCGGCGCATCCAGGCGAATATTAAAGCCCCAGATATCCTTCGATTGTGCTCCCATTTCAGAGAGTCTGTTACTGGCGTCAATATGGTACTCACCTCCGAATGCGACAATGCTTTTCTCAATATCAATCGCACCTTTGATCATGGAACGATAAAATTCTTCGGCAATTTCCCGCAAATCATCGCTGTCAATAGTGTCAGTAACAACCTGTATGTTCATAGGGCCAATGGGACTTTTTGCACAGTATAAACACTATATCAGCTCATAGTTTTTCTATTAAATATGGAAGACTGCGAAGTTGATGATCCGGCAAATAAAAGATAGGATTCCATTTCATGTCCCAGGTAATTCTTTATGGCCTAATAGGCAGTCTTATTTCGCTTCTGGGAGGACTTCTCCTTTTATGGCGGGCGGACGTTGCAAAAAAAATTACAAATATTCTTCTCGCATTTGGCGCAGGCACATTTATCGGCATCGCGCTTCTAGACATACTTCCGGAGGCGGTGGAAATGGTAGATGAACCTGATAATATTTTTCTCGCTGCAGCTATAGGCTTCGCCGCTTTTTTTGCATTCGAGCGATATTTTATGAAGCATATGAAACTTGGCACTGCCAAACACGATCATGGCGAGCACGTCGAGTCCCTACCGTGGATGCTTGTGGCTGGTGATACGGGGCACAATTTTCTCGACGGAGTAGTGATTGCGCTCGCCTACATTGCAAATCCTGCGCTCGGTCTGCCAACCGCGATTGCGATTGCCCTCCATGAAATCCCACAGGAAATCGCAGACTTTGCGATTCTACTTGATCGCGGCTGGTCCAAGACCAAGGTCATCGCGGTGAACATTCTTTCTGCTCTTGCCGCTTTTGTTGGGATCGCGGTCGCGTATATTGCTCTACCTTTTCTCGAAACCTCGCTGCCGATTCTGCTTGGTTTAGTTGCCGGCGTATTTATATATATTGCGGCATCACAACTGGTGCCTGAAATCCATCACAGAGCGGGGCACGAGCATGCAAACAGGATACTCTTAGCATTTGTCATCGGGATTATTTTGATTTGGTATTTGGTTTCTTTATCGCACTAGAGTGAGCCGTTTGAGTTGTCCGTAAGAATTGTGCTATCGTTACGTCAACTACTTTTATGGAGCAGATTCAAGGCGATCGCTCTAGAAAGATTCCCTGGGTCAGCATTGTTTTCCTTATTTTAGCGCTCCTGAGCCTGATTTTTTCGTCGCCATCATATTCCGGATATTCTCCGGCCTATACTTTAATCTCTTTCCTAGTCCCGATTTTATTGCTAATTGCGGTCGCCGGATTCTTTTTCGGCCTTTTCCGTTTTTTTGCAAGCGCTGATCAAAAGGTCAAAAACACTGGCGTTCATATACTTTTGTGGAGTCTCGGCGGATTTGTCGCGGTTATAGGTTTATGGTTTTTGCTAGAGACAAGCTATCGGCCAATGCCTGTTTATTCGGTCGCATCGCCGGGAATGCCTACGCAGGGAGTCGGTCAAGGAACTGCTTATTATGAAAGTGATATGGCAAAGAGCGCAAGTAGCATGATTGCGCCGCCATATTATCCATACCCTTATGGCGGCGAAGAAGTCCCCGTTACCGACACTCGCGAATTTCTAAAGCGGGATTATCACGCCACAATGCGGACACGAGAAGTACCGGAGCTGGCGCGCAGGATAGAAACAACAGTGAGAGGATTCGGCGGACGCATCGATCAAGTTGAAAGCTCGTCCAAAAGCGGTTATGTAGGATTTGTTGTACCGGCATCTAAATTTGAGGACTTTCGTACAGAATTGGAAAGTCTAGTTAATCGCAGATTTATTACCGTAAATATATCGAGCCAAAATTTACTGCCTCAGAAACAAAATATTGAAGAACAGCAAAAATCTGTCGAGGAATCCCTCGCAGAGCTTCGCTCCGAGCGCAAAAAGATCGTTTCTGCCCATACTTCTGTAATCAGCGTCATCCAAAGTAAAATTGATGCGAATGCTCGGGAGCAATCCGCGCTCCGAAGCGAAATAACAAATGATCCGAATCGGCAATCACAGATTTCTTCACGCTTGAACGTGCTTGCTTACGAAAAGGCAAATCTCGATACAGACTTAGCTAATGAGAATTCTGTCTATTCAAACAAAATCAATTCAATTGATGCGCAAATAAAGAACATGGAGACAATTTTGACGGCCGTGAAAGATCAGGATCAGGATCTTCTCGATACAGTTGCGACGGTAAAAGGAAACATTTCTATACAGTGGATCTCGCTGTGGGAGATAATGCATCTGTATTTGCCGGGATTCTGGATTCCAGCGATTCTGATAATTGCTGCACTGATCTCTTATTTCTGGGAAAGAAGACGCCTAGTTTGACTCAATTCAGCAACAGTCAATAGCACTCCATCTTTTCTTTTTACGAGTGTGACATCCTAATACTGACTCACGTCGGCACGACAAACATAACCACAATTTTTCTGGAGATCTATTGAATTTGATGTACCGTCGAAATACACTCGAACAATTATGGGATTTGATAGACTGCCTTTATCTGGTGAGCTGAAAGTAATGCTACGCGCAAAAACATAATAGGATGAAGAATTTGCGGAATTTATTTTGAACGTCCAATTAGTGTAATCGTTATACCAGTCGTTCCAGTAGGTGCCGTAGGTATATTTCGCAAATTCTTTGCTCGCAATGTTTTTTGCATCTGTCCATGTCATTGCATTCGAGATGTAAGAAATATCGCCAGACGCTATTCCCCCGCAATTCTGTATCGAACCCTGCAATGGATATTGCGCACTCCAGCGCGAACAGAGACTATCATTCTGCAAAAAGTACCCAGAATTTTTTACACCTTGACCCATCCATGCGCTTGTGTCCAATTTTGCTTTCAATAATTCTCTCACGGAGTTATCTGAGGAAACTGCGCTCAAAATTTGTAATGCCCCGTTCGGCAAAATTACATACTGAATCGGAATTAGTAAATCATCATTAGCATTATTTGGATGTCGAGATACTAAAATAGTATTTAGAAAACCGCCTTCATATTCAATATTTTTGCTTACGGTACATCCTCGGACTTTAACTTTCGAAGTTGTTTGATCAACTGCATTTTGGATTGCGGCTACATTATTTTGCTTACAAGATTCCACGATAGAAGCTGCCCCTGATGTTGAAACGGGTGGTACGGGGTTAGTTGAAGGACTTGTTTGCACGACTGGCGTAGAAATCGTTGATGCACTTGATTGGTTGAATTTAAAGCTGGAGAGGAATCTATCCCAAATCGTCCAGTCCGTGCTTGCTTCAATTGCAGAATTCAAGGTGATGATAAATTCCTTACCATTTCTCACAGTATAGACACCTGTGGAGAGACTGTTGTCGTCACGTCTCGTTTGGAGCAGTAGTGCTGCTTGTCCTCCAAGTGAAATCTTCTTGTTTGCAGCCTGTTTGGAGTATCGCTGCTCTGCGCGAAACTGAACGTACGCAGCTGGATCAGAAACGGATGCAGAAACATCATTTCCGCTAGGGAATACTTCTATTATCGCACCCTGTTTTACTAAGTTTGATGTTTCTGCCTCAAATCCCATTTGGGCGATTTCGGCTTGTGATTTAGGAATGTAATCGGGAGAAGATAACGTGGTATATCCTACAAGTTGTGAAGCGCCATCGGCGCGAGCAGTCGCAACTTTCCACGTACTTGGAATTACGACTTCAAATCCGGCGCCAACGTATGTCCGATTTGCAGCCACCGGCGAAGGTTGTGGTGAAGAGGCTTTACTTTTTGTGTTCACATTCTGCTGCATCGATTGTGTCGTTGGGAGCTCAGCTGTGTCAGAAGTCGCGGGCGTACTCGATTGATCAAAATACCACCCCCCTCCCGCGACGAGCACAAGTACCGCGACGATACCGATCCAAATGTTCGGAATCATAAATTGCTTGTATGAATAAAAATTATCCTTTCCCGCAAATTATAGCACTCTCAAAATCAAAATTGTTGCGGCGCTTCGCTTTCGCTCAGCATCCTGCAAAAACATAGTCGCTCTGCTCCTTGTTTTTGCGGGCTACGCTTGAGGTGCTCGAACATTCACCGCCGGTGGGGGGCGGCGACGAGCACCTCCGCCGATGATGAGGATTTTCACTCAACTATTATAAATTCGCAAACATGTATCAGGGTTGTTTATGCCCAACATCACCAGTGTATTTATCGACACTGTACCGACCGATAGTTACGCGATGGCCATTTTCTTGGAGCACCGAACATACAAAGTAGTAATTATTCGAATCTTCTTGAAAGTCGTTGTCCCCACAATACAAAGAAGATCCGGCTTCTGCAGAAACCAGCTTCTGCTCTTTAAGAAATTCATACAAGATAATAACTGCAATATCTGGTCGCAGCGGATCGGGGCGACCCTCCGTCCGTTCGTATAGCGCCTGAAATGGAGCATTTGCAAAGGAACATATGGCGCTCTCTGGGCTGTCAAACCATTGAGATCGTGCGCATAAAAGAGCGACAGCTCCCATACCAATGAAGCCCGTTGATATCACACCAGCTAGTATGGCAAACGCAATAAGGATTTTGCGCATAATTTGATTAGGCAATTTTAAATCATAACATCCGTAAGGTCCTAAGGCCTACCGGTTGTACTATCAACGTAAGATCCATCAGGCCGAAGCCGAGCTACTGCGAGGCGGAGGCGGAGAGGGAGGGCTGCTCCCAAGAGCTCGTTTCGGCTCCGTCGAGCCGAAACTCCTCTCGGTCCTGCTCGCACAGCCCCGCCTCCTGGCGGGGTCCCCGGTGCTCGCCTTCGAATCCCTTACCAATCACAAGTTGTTGCGGCGCTTCGCTTTCGCTCAGCATCCTGCAAAAACATAGTCGCCCTGCTCCTTGTTTTTGCGGAGAGGGAGGGATTCGAACCCTCGATACGGATTTTAACCCGTATAGCGGATTAGCAATCCGCCGCTTTCAGCCGCTCAGCCACCTCTCCAGTGTCATCGCATCCTACTCTAATTAGCCGTTCCTCTCAATTTATGCGCGGGCAAAAGCTATCAGCGTCACAGTTGCGCCGGCATTTTGAAGCGCCAGCGCGGCATTAGCCAGAGTGGCTCCAGTAGTAGCAACATCGTCAATCAAAAAGACATGAGCGTCTCGAATAATGTCCTGGCTGGAAACGGCAAAAGCGCCCGAGACGTTTTTTATCCTTTCATCGCGCGGCAGATGCGTTTGCTGTCTTGTTTCGCGGATGCGGTAGAGAGCGTAAGGAGCATGCACGGAAGTCGTGCCATTGCGGAATTCTTGCGGCAAAAGCCGCAGCACCATATCTACCTGATTGAATCCGCGCTCGCGCTCCCGAGTGCGGTGAAGTGGAACCGGAACGATTAATTTACGCCGCGATGAGAACTGTTGATTTGCTGCAATTTCCTCACGCAAAAAATCCGCAAGTGCTTCTGCGCAGAGATTTGCCGCATGCTTGGAGCCGTCATACTTCAGCGAACGTATCAAATCTTCGACAGGCGAATCGCGATAATTCATCAAAGTGGTTATCGACATGCCGCCCGATTCGAGATTCGCTGAATCCAAGGGAACGTCCATAAGAGATCTATTTTCAGTGCGTATGCGTCGCGGGCGTCTCGGCAGAATTAGATCAAGAAATCTTGCAAACAATTTCTTCATGATAACTATTGTATAGTTAAAACATGGATTTGGCTCAAAAGAAATGTGTTCCATGCGAGGCAGGATCACCTCCTTTATCACGATCTTCTGCAGAAGCGCTTCTTTTGCAGATAACTGGTTGGAATTTATCGGTAGAGGCGAAAAAAATTTCCAAAACATTCAAATTCAAGAATTTCAGAGAGGCGATTTCCTTTGCAAACGCGGTCGCAGAAATTGCGGAAAAAGAAGGGCATCATCCAGACCTCTTTGTCTCTTGGGGGAAAGTTAAAGTCGAGCTCACAACACATTCGATAGGTGGTTTGTCAGAAAATGATTTTATTCTCGCAGCCAAAATAAATAAGATTATCTAGGGTTTATTCTGTCGACTGTTCATCACACTCATTCAGCAAAAGATTCGGGCTCACGTCCACAACGCATGCTGGCCTGTTTCCGATGAGATATTTAAAATCACCTAGCGTACTTATATAGAGCGGTTTTGGGAAATCGCTTAATAATCTGATCGTCTTTTCTGTTGAGGTCGCAAACCAAATTTCCTGCCACTCTTCTAAATTGTGCGTATCATAAAGCATCCCAGGTGCGGCAATATGTGAAAGAGTCCAGCCCTCATACCACGGCGCCTCGCTAGAAGTGGTCAGGATAATCGCATCTTGCGGAACTTGTTTTCCAATTTCATTTATTTTCGCAACATCCGCATCGCTCATAAGCGGACTTCGCGTGCGCATCTCATTCCACAAATTCCCAAGTAGCAATCCGGCGGCAATGCAGATCAAAATAAAATATGCATATACCTTCTTTCCTTGAGACCCCCAACTAAGGTTTGAGATAAGAAAGTCTAGTCCGTAGGCCGCAAGAGCCACCAGCGCGATGTCGCTGAAGATGAATATGCGCTCATGAAAAGGCAACTGGAGTATAGGGTAAAGAATGCTCACGGCAGAAAAGGCCGCAAGAGTTGAAGGAATTCTTTTTGCCATTATTGCGGGGATTGAAAAAAGCGCTAATGCAATTATTGGAACGGATAAAAGCAAGTACTCACTCCAACCTAGAAATACTGCCACCGGCGTTGTTCGTATAATTCCTTCAAATGCGGTTGCATTAATAGCGGCGAACGAGAGCGCCGCAATGAGCCCGTGGATAAATATTTCTTTTCTGCGTTTAGGGTGTATTAAAAAAAGCACCGCAAGCGTTAAAAGAAAAATTGCCGCAGTAGTTTTATGCGAAAAAGCGATGCCGATATCCAATGCCACAAGTGGCGCAAACCACTTACGCTCAAAGCATATGAATGAAAAAAGCAGAAGACACAATGTAAACGCATTTTTCCAAAGCATGTACCAATAGCCGACATATTGAACGGGGGAAAGAATCAGAAGCACGCCGGCTATTGTGGCGCCGCGCTTACCCAGATAATTCTTAAGCCAAAAAAATAGAAGTATCGGCAGAATTATGAAAAGCGACCAGTAACTTCCATAGAGAAGAATGTCAGTCGGTATCTTCAGAAGCCTCAACGAATCTAGAAAGAGGCGCGGTATTAACGTATCGCTTAGTCCAGGAACTTCGGCATTTGGGAAAGAGATATAGGGCTGCGTCAGGTATCGGCGATAAAAACCCGAATCGTATCCCAGCGGATTATCGATCGAAAGAAATGGGTAAAGGTGCACCAAAAGCGATAAAAGTCCCAGCGCAAGCACTATTCCCAAGAGAGTCCGGCGGTCTTTCAAAGTAGGGGATGGCGCCGGCATAATTCGTGAAGTTTAACAAGAAAATGAGGGAATTCGTTATGCACAGCCAATCTCATGCACTCTTGCCGATATGCTACGCTTCAATCAAGCCTTAGAAATAGCGTTTTTATTATCATTTAATTTGCATAAATATAACCATGCCTCCTCCTCGCGACAGTCATTCTGCGCTGCGGGTGATTGCCCTAATTTTTGCAGGAATAATTTTGGTTGGAAGCTCTTTCATGTTCGCCTCAAGCGATTTTGCATACGGCGCTCGCTCTCTCTTAGCGACCACGCTTAGCGCATTCTCTTCAAATCCGACAATTACTATCACAAGAAATGCGAACAGCCCCAGTGGCGTCGTTGCTCCCGGCCGATTGCAGGTTCTTGCAGTATTGGATGTAAAACCACGATTCATTAAGCAAATCGCGTATATCCAAAATCTACCAGTTGGAATAGAGATAGAGAAAAATGTCGGTAATAAATTATATGTTTCGGATATTGTTCTTGATTATCGTTATTGCCTATCGAAAGGTGATGTTTACGGATATGGATATAGCTATGATGACAGCGGTCTCTTTTGTCGCAACATCACTGCTTCCCCGTCCTCCGGGGAATTTGTGGATAGTAACGGTGAGGGTCAAATCATAAAGTATAACTTCACCAATGCTTTGCCAGTCTACCCCAATCAAGTGTCCGGAGAGCTTACGATAAGTGCGAAGTCACAATACAGAGCGCCTGATCAGACGGGCCGAGAAATAGCCGATATAATGACAGGAATCTTGTCCGGCGCTGTCGCGTCTACTAATGTCTGCACCAGACCGGCTGGCGGAAATGGCCTCGAGTGCCGGATAATCAGCCCGGAGGTTAATGTTAATCTCGCTTACGGCAATGAATTAGTCGTCGCACCTCATTATGGTTACGGATATGCGTATCTAGATTACATTAGTCCGTCTCTGGCTTATATCGGCTCAACTGTAGAGGTGAGAGGATGGAATCTCTCGAAAGTACTTCCGTCAGAAAGCCTCGGGATTATTTATTCAGGGGGAGGTGGATTCGTAGCTGGAATACAAGGAAACTCCAATTCAAATGACAATGTTATCCAATTTACTTTAAACGACAGTTATTGTAACGAGTCACAATGCTTCTCTGTAACGCCGGGACAATATCACATATTCGCTCAAATGCGTAAGGGAATTAGCAATGTTTTGTCTCTCAATGTGGCTGAAACAGGCAGACCGATTCCGCAGCCGCAATCTCTAACATGCGATGAGACAGCGCAAGCCGTTGTCAAATCAGTCGGCTCCTGCACAGCGATTGATCCTGTGAAGTATCAGAATGTATACGCTGCGTGCTGTCAAATAACGAAAGAAGTTCTTCTTAGGCTTCTCGATAACGCCCTCGCCGACGGCTTAGTTGATGATCATGAAAAATCAGTTCTATTAACCGCGCTTAACTCTTACCTCATATAATCAATATGGACAGAACATTATCTTTGCCGCTCGCATTTCTATTCTTAGGTTTCGTGCTTGTAGCATTAGTACTCCCACAATTCTTGCTCGCTAAAGAGGAATATCCAGCGACATGTCCGCCGGAGGCAGTAGCAATTGTCAATTCGGTCGGAGGCTGCGGCGCCGTAAATCCTAATGCCTTCAGTGCCGTTTATGATAAATGTTGTAGCACGGCAGATGCGGCGGATGATTCATCGGGAACGTCTACATATCTTGTATACATTGCCATAGCAATCGTCCTTTTACTGGGGCTCGTGATGTTCAGAAAAAAATAGACAAATGGGCCGGCATATAGAAGGGACAGTACGAGTGGTAGACCTTTCGACACTGACTATTCTGTTGCTTCTTCTATTTCCGCTTTTTATTGCTGCAGAATCATATCCGAGCACTTGCCCTGCCGACGTAGCTGTTCCGATTATTAATGCTGCGGGTGGATGTGCCGCTGTTGATCCAGTCAAGTATGGGAATGTATACAGACTATGTTGTTCAACAGGGGGAACTAGCGCGGTGACTCCCGCGCCGGTCGTTAATATTTCTGCGACCCCTTCCGCCGTTGACTACAACGGGAGCACAAATCTTACTTGGGCAGCAACTAATGCCGCAAGTTGTACTGCTTCAGGTGACTGGTCGGGCACCAAATCGACTTCTTTTCACGAGGAGGTTGGGCCGCTAACGGCAAATAAGACCTACAAAATCTCGTGCACCGGCGCTGGAGGGACGAGTGATACTGCTGAAGTTACTGTCACAATTAAGACAGCGGATACGACGGCAGCGAGCTGCGATTCAATTGCGCAGGCGATAGTAAATTCTGTTGGCGGCTGTTCGAATGTAAATGCCACGACTTATTCCAACGTCCATCGATATTGTTGCAGCGCCGCCACCGGGGGTGGCACAGGCGGCGGTGGTGGAACAGGCACAGGAGGTGGCGCTGGAGGCGGCTCAACTGGAGGAGGGAGCGGGAGCAGTAGCGTCGGTGGCGGTGGTAGCAACAGCAGCAGCGGTGGTGGAGGCGGATTTGGAGTAGGTGTTTTTGGTGGAGTAATGTCCACTGGAGGCGGGGCCGCGGGCGGAGGAGCGCAGGGCCTTTCTCCCACAATGGTTTTTGTAGTTGATCGTTCGCAAATTAATAAAGGTGAAAGCATAAATTTCTCGTGGAGTTCAACGAATGCGTCGGAATGCAACGCAAGCGGGGGCTGGAGCGGCTCGAAGGGTACATCCGGAAGCGCAAGATTCGGACCGATAAATGGAACTAAGGAATTCGGTCTTACATGTAAAAGTTCCTCGGGAGAGGCGCGCAGAATAATCACGATTGTCGTGCCGTCGGCATATGTGCCTCCTGTCCAGCCCGTCTTTGAACAAATTCCCACTTTCACCGGGCCGCTTGAGGAAATTCCTCCAGCCGCCGGAAGTAAATCGCAGGGGTCGGCAAAAGCAGTTAAGCCGCCGGCCAAAAAACTCGCTGTCGCGACGCAGGGAGCGAAGATTACTCCTCTCGTTTCGCCGCCAGTAATCAGTTTTTCGGCTGATACTGCGCTCGCCGCGGGAGATTCAACAACTCTTTTATGGGCGGTCAGTAACGCCAACTCCTGCACAGCCTTAGGAAGCTGGGTTGGAACTAGGGGTCTTTCAGGAACGGAGAACACCGGCTCGATAAAGGACGACGCTACTTATGTTCTAACCTGCACCGGAAACGGAGGCGAGGCGAGCAAAACTATAAAAATCACCATTACCGGGAAGAAGGGCCTAATCGCAACCCTATTTGATGGAATAGTTGGATTATTTGCGGGAAGAGACTCTTCACAACAAGAAATAGAATCGGAAAACACCATAATTTCCGTTGAGCAGGGCGAAATGAACATTCCGGAAGAGATAGTGCCAGGAGGCAGAGCCATATCCCAGGATTTTGACGGTCCGCCGGAGGTCACTTTGGAAGTTACGCCAATAATACGCGCAGGCAGAACTGCAAACATCGAATGGGAAGTCGGCAATGCCAATAAATGTATAGCAGGAGGGGCATGGAGCGGCGGAAAAGATCAAAGCGGCAAGGAAATCAGTGCGACGCTGTATGAAGATACAACGTATACTCTGACCTGCGCAGGTCAAGAAGGGGAAACTGTCACAGCAAGCGCGACCGTTGTCGTATATGCCGAATCGGTTCTGGGAAACACAATCAATACCGTAAAAAATCTGTTTGACGACATACTTTCCAGATAGCCCCGCACACTAAATTTGCCGTGATTTAGGGCCTGCCTGTGCGTCGCCTGACTGCGAGCGTACTCGTTCAGGCAGGCACGCAGACAGGCCGAATAATTTTCTTACACCCGCGTTTTTTAATTTTTGTTGCAATATTCCACAAAGTAGCACACTTCATGAGGCGACGGCAAATTTAGTGTGCGGGCGAATGTTATAACCCGGTAGGACAATTTGGCATAGTCTCATTTCATTTTCGTCATAATATTAAGATGTTTGAAATAATGAAAGTTTATTCTTTCAACATAAGGCTGTTCACGACAGAAATCATGCCAAATTGTATTAACCGGGTATAATTGGTCTATGGCGTTTTCTCTCAGGGAAATCAGGGAAAACTTGGGGGGGATTTTCCGCGGCTCAAAAGAATTTGCGGCAGTCGGTATAGACATAGGAGCTTCCTCCGCCAAGATTGTGCAGCTTCGCGCTTCGCGTGGCACAGCAATTCTAGAAACCTATGGTGAAATCGCACTCGGGCCCTACGGAAATGCGGCAATCGGGAAAGCCGTAAAGCTTTCGCCTGAAAAAACGGCTGAAGCTATCACGGACCTTATGCGCGAAGCTAATGTGACCGCGCGAGTTGGAGGTCTTTCCATACCTTTTTCATCGAGCCTAGTCACTGTCTTGGACCTTCCAAAAGTTGATAATGAGACATTGAAACGGATAGTGCCAATTGAAGCGCGAAAATATATTCCAATTCCGGCTTCTGAAGTGACTCTTGACTGGTTTGTCATTCCGGCCGACGAGGGTGAAATGGGGAGCGCCTTTGACCAGTTGCAAGCCCCCGCTCCTATCCGCGCAAAAGGCCAGGAAGTACTTCTTGTCGCCATACGCAATGATATTTTAGGCAGTTACCAAACGATAGCGGCGACAACTGGGCTCACCGTAAATTTTTATGAAATAGAGATCTTCAGCGCAATTCGCTCCTCTGTAGGACATGGGATTGCGCCAATACTCGTCGTGGACCTCGGAGCATCCACAACAAAAATGTACATCGTTGAAAGAGGTGTTGTTCGAATGACGCACTTAGTCACTGCTGGAGGGCAACATATGACTGAGAACCTCGCTCGTTCACTTTCATGGGAATTTGAAAAGGCGGAACGCGTCAAAAGAGAACGCGGACTGATTGATTCGAATGCATATGGAACGGATGAAAATTCAAAAATAAAGGCAGCATTGTTATCAACACTTATACGCGTGTTTTCAGAGATAGAGCGTGTATTATTGAGTTATGGGCAGCGATACAACAAAAATGTGTCGCATGTTCTATTAACAGGCGGCGGCGCATCGCTCCCGGGGCTTTCACAGCAGGCAAAGGAATCTTTGCACGCCGAAGTGGAGATCGCAGATCCGTTTGCCCACACCGAATCTCCGGCTTTCTTGGAAGGTGTGCTTAAAGAAATCGGACCAGGGTTTGCAGTTTCAGTTGGTCTTGCACTGCGCAAATTGAAAAGCGAATAATTTTGAAATTTTAAATTTAAAATTTTAAATTCTAAATCGATGGAGTCAGGAATAAAAAGTTCGTTTATACCGCACGACACAGCCCAGCCTTCGGGCAAGCAACGAGCATCCTCGGGAAGTTTTCTTGATTTGCTTGTTCTGATCTCCATTGTCTTGTTTGTGGCCTCGATTGCCCTCGGAGTAGGCGTATTTTTATATCAACTTTATCTGGAGACGAGCAGCGAAAGTAAATTTGCCGCCATAGATCGTGCGAAGGCGGCTTTTGATCCCGCTCTTATCGAAGACTTAACGCGCCTTGACGACAGAATGCATAATGCGGACCTAATTTTAGGGAAACACATTGCTCCGTCGGTGCTATTCCATCTTCTCGAGCAGATGACTTTGACGACTGTATCGTTCCGGTCGCTCAGTCTCGAGGCGATCGATACACAAAATATATCCCTGAAAATGGATGGCATTGCAAGAAGCGTAAACTCAGTAGCACTGCAGGCCGATCTTTTCACCAAGAATCGAATAATAATAAGCCCCATTTTTTCGAACATAGATCGCACGCAGGATGGTGTTAACTTCAACCTTTCAGCTTCCGTAAACCCGTCGGCTCTCCGATATGTGCAATTGGTTGCCGCCGATCTTCCTAGCTCTGGGCAGGAGAATCAACCGGAGTCATCGTTCATGCCGACCTCGCCGCTTTCGCCTTTTGAACCACAGACAGGCGGAGGCAGTGATCAATAATAATTATGCGAACAATCTTTGCAATTCTCGGTTTCGTGGCTGCGATAGGTGTTTTTATGCTCTACACCAGGCCGGCATATGATGATGTGCAGGTACTGCAAAGGGAAATTGAGCAGTATGATCTCGCTCTTGATAAAGCGGCGGAACTACAAGAGCTGAAGTCCGCTCTTCTTGAGAAAAGAAAGGCATTCGATCCTGAGGATCTCGAACGCCTCGAAAAAATGCTACCTAATCACGTCGAGAATGTGAGATTGATTTTGGATTTGGACAGATTGGCGGCAAGTTTCGGGATGGCGCTCCAAAACGTTATCGTCAGCAAACCGGCCAGCGAAAGCGCCGGAGGAGAAACTGTTATCGGAGCCTCTTTATCCGGAGATCAAAAATACGACTCTTTAACTCTTAAATTCTCCACGCGAGGCACCTATTCCAGTTTTGTAAGCTTCATTGAAGAGCTTGAGAGGAGTCTCCGAATAGTCGATGTCATTTCTCTTACTATTGCAGCAGATAGTAGCTCGACTGGGTTGCGTAGCTCTGAAAATTCATACCGATACGAAATTGCTATCAGAACTTATTGGCTAAGATAGTTTTGAAATTTTAAATTTTAAATCCATGAAATACATCTTGCGACATAAACTACTCCTCGTCCTCGTTGTGCTGCTTCTCATCGGCTTCATTTGGTATGGCTCGGGGGATGAATCCTCGTCGCCTCTCACAACCGAAGATACAGATGTTAATAATCCGAGCAGGGAAATAGTGACAAAACTTCTCGCGCTTCAGGTAGTCACTCTTACCGGCACAATCTTCTCTGACCCGGCATTTAAAGGATTAAAAGATTTCAGCACGCAAATTATTCCTGAGGAAATGGGTCGGCCGGATCCATTCGCTCCTCTCGGCCGTTCTGCGGATGCTGCGGCGGTAGGCGCAGCACGCCCATAATCAAAGGGCATAGCCCGCATTTATGCCCGCACAACAAGAGAGCAGTTACGCTCCAACTCCTTCTCCTATCCCCATAGCCTCAGAAGTGCCCGTTCGTCCGTTGGGGGACAAGAAAATTGCGTATGACGTTTTGCGCTACATTCCTGAAGAATCCTCTGAGCACTATAAAATAGTTCCAATTGCTATCGCAGATGGCGTGCTTGAAGTCGGGATGGTGGATCCTGATAATCTCGCTGGAATAGATGCCTTGAATTTCATCGCTCGTAATACCGGGATGCCTTTCAAGGTGTTCCGTATATCGGAAGAAGATTTCGGAAGAGTCTTGAAGATGTACAGAGGATTGGGCGGGGAAGTTGAGCGCGCGGTGTCTGATCTTCAAACAGAGCAAAAGAGCCGAATTACCCCGAGCGATACTGAACCAGCATCGCTTGATCTAGAAGACCCCACCATAGGCCGCGCAGAGCCCGGAGTTGCGCACGACATCAAAGAGGACGCCCCGACGATCAAGATCGTATCGACAGTCCTTCGCTATGCTATAGACGGCAAAGCGTCGGACGTGCATATTGAACCGCTTCCAACAGGCGTGAGAGTCCGTTATCGCGTCGACGGAGAGTTGCATACTAGCGTCATCCTGCCCCTCAGCACGCATCGGGCGCTCATTGCGCGCGTTAAGGTCCTGGCATCGATACGACTCGATGAGCAGCGCAAGCCTCAGGACGGACGCTTTTCTGCGACTATCGATGGGAGGCAGATAGACTTTCGTGTCTCAACTTTCCCTTCGTACTATGGAGAAAAGATAGCGATTCGTATTCTCGATCGTGATCTCGGTTTTATTCCACTTGATAAAATAGGCCTTACTGATCGCAATCTTGACATAATTCGACGCATCGTTAAGAGACCTCACGGACTCGTCTTAATTTCCGGGCCGACTGGTTCCGGAAAATCTACGACTTTATATTCAATGTTGAATGAAATAGATCGGGAACATCAAAATGTCCTCTCGCTGGAAGACCCGATCGAATATTTCGTTGAAGGCGTAAGCCAATCGCAAGTGCGGCCGGAGATCGGCTACAGTTTCGCCAATGGGCTTCGAACGACTCTGCGTCAAGATCCGGATATTATAATGGTAGGAGAGATTCGCGATTCTGAAACCGCCAAGCTCGCATTCCAAGCCGCTCTTACCGGACATCTTGTGCTTTCCACTATTCACACAAACAATGCAGTGGGTACTATCCCTCGTTTAATAGACATGGGCGTAGAGCCGTATTTAATACCGCCCGTCCTGATTCTCTCAATGGCCCAGCGTCTAGTTCGAACGTTATGCCCAGATGGGGGAAAAGAAGTCGATCTATCTGTCAGCGAGAGAAAAAGCATTGAAGCTGAACTCGCAACTCTTCCAAAAAAATATAGATTCGACATTCCCAAAGCAGTATACGAACCAATGCGAACACCAACTTGCACCACGGGTCTGCGGGGCAGAATGGCGGTGTTCGAAGTTCTCGAAATGTCGTCAGAGATAGAACGCATCATTCTTCAAAATCCTGTGGAATCTCAATTGTGGACTGCGGCGCGTGCCCAAGGCATGCTCAACATGCGCGAAGATGGGATGCTAAAAGCCTTCAATAAACAGGTTCCGTTCTCCGAAGTGAATACATTGAGTTCGCTCTTACTCTCTGGCGATGATGATACGCGCAACGAGCCCAAGGTCGCCGAGGAAAAAGATCCGGTGTAATCATCAAGCAAATTATGCCCGATAATAAAGACTCAAAACCAAAGAAAGCTGCAGATCAAAACGCTTCTGTAAATACATCAGAAACGAAGCAGACAAAAGGCAACATCCTTCTCGTAGATGATGATAAATTCCTCCTGGATATGTACAGCATGAAATTTACGGCGCTTGGTTTTACGATACAGTCGGCTCTATCTGCAACAGATGCCCTCACGGCACTTCGCAACGGCTTTGCAGCTGACGCGATCGTTTTTGATCTGATTATGCCGGAGCATGATGGATTTTCATTTCTTCAGTCGCTAGCTGCAGAAAAACTCGGTAAAAACGCGGCGCTTATCGCGCTAACGAATGAGAGCGAAGACGGCGTTAAAGCTAAAGCGCTTGAACTCGGTGCGGATCGGCTCATAACAAAAGCGACAATGATACCCTCGGAGGTTGTTGGTGCCGTGGCGGAGGAAATTGCAAAAAAACACCGAGCATAGCAAGTATTTTTTTTCGAGACTCTGTTAAATCCTGCTTCGCAGGACAACATGTGTCGTATGGTTCTACACACACTACATTATTCCAAGAATTGCGCGCAAAAAATGCGGTACAATATTGTTACAGACATGTTGTATTTAACAGGGTGTAAGATTTTCTAAACTCGTTAGACTCGTTAACCAAATCTAACATGGATTACGCTGCTCAATTGAAGAAATACATAAACGTATTAGCGCACGAAGGAGCTTCGGATATACATTTTTCCGCGGGAGCGCATCCCACGATACGTGTTTCCGGCGCTCTTGCGCCAATGCTTCGGGAGCCTGTTCTCTCTGGCGAAGACACGCTGGGTTTCCTAAAAACAATCGTTACGCCCAAATATCTTGAGCGATTCCTTTCGGAGCAGGAAATCGATTTTTCATATGAGTCACAGGATGGCTATCGGTTCCGAGGCAATGCATTTTTCCAGCGTGGAAGTGTCGGCATTTCTCTTCGCCTCATTCCCAAGACGATCCGCACGCTTGCGGAGCTGAATCTTCCAGATATTCTAGCGACTTTCGCACGCAAGTCTCAAGGTTTTTTTCTCGTAGTCGGTCCGGTCGGCCAAGGCAAGTCGACAACACTCGCATCTTTGATCGAACTGATCAATACAGATCGCATGGAGCACATAGTTACTATTGAAGACCCGATTGAGTATGTCTTCGAGCCGAAGCAATCTCTTATCGAACAGCGCGAAGTGCGAATTGACACGAGGGATTTCCTCACGGCTTTGCAGTCCTCCTTCAGGCAGGACATCGATGTCTTGATGGTAGGTGAGATGCGAGGTCCCGAAACGATGGCTGCCGCGGTCACGGCTGCCGAAACGGGTCACCTCGTTTTCTCGACACTTCATACCAATAACGCCGCCCAGACCATAGACCGGATTATCGACAGTTTCCCGGCTTCTCAGCAAGATCAAATTCGTCTTCAGTTGGCCGCTTCAATGGCGGGAATTTTCTCGCAAAGGCTTGTGCCGAGGATATCTGGCGGTCTCATCCCGACTTATGAACTATTGATAAACAATAAGGCTGTCGCGAATATCATCCGCGAAAAGCGTACCCATGAGCTGAATACAGTTATAGAGACTGGTTCAGAAACTGGAATGATCGACATGAACCGCTCGCTCGCAGAATTAGTCGCTCGCGGAGAGATCACTGTGGAAAGCGCATATCAATATTCCTTGAATCCGAACATGCTGCAGAAACTACTCTAGCCCGTAGCCCGTAGCTTGTAGTAAAATCAAAAAAGATAATCAAACAATCGACATGAACTCTATCCGCCACAAGCTACAAGCTACAAGCTACAAGCTTTGACATATGGCAACTTTTTCCTATACCGCGCTAGATGCTGAAGGAAAGGAGCGAAGCGGCACCATTGATGCGGTTAATATAGACGTTGCAATAACTGGTTTACAGCGTCGAGGACTGATCATTTCCAACATCGACAGTGCTGAGAAGCCCGCATCCATATTAGAGAGACGTTTCTCTATCTTTGACCGGATAAAAAACAGCGACATTGTCATTCTTTCTCGGCAAATAACCACTCTTTTTGAAGCCCAAGTTTCGGCGTTGCGTGCTTTTCGATTACTGGCAGCGGAAGCGCGCACACCGAAATTGGCTGAGAAGCTAAATGTTATAGGCAATGATATTCAAAGCGGCAGCTCGATCTCGAACGCTCTCTCTCGTCATCCTGATATATTCTCTGAATTCTACATCAATATGGTACGTGCAGGCGAAGAGGCGGGAAAACTTGATGAAACCTTTTCATTCTTAGCGGAATCACTCGATCGAAATTATGAGATCACGCAGAAAGCCCGGAACGCATTAATATATCCGGCGTTTATTACGACCACATTTATCATTGTGATGGTCCTGATGATGACTCTGGTCATTCCCAAACTTGCAACAATGCTTGCCGATACAGGGCAAAACATCCCCGTATACACTAAGATAATAATTGGCATGAGCGTATTCATCTCGAAATACATTATTCTGATACTTGCCATGCTTGTGGCTGCCGCCTTTTTTCTCGTGCGGTATGCGAAAACCCCATCTGGCCAGGTGGCCGTTTCTCAGGCACGGCTCGACGTGCCCTTCGTTGGCCAGATCTACCAGAAGCTTTTTCTTTCGAGAATTTCGGACAACCTTTCAACGATGCTAAAAAGCGGCATTCAAATTCTGCGCGGAATAGAAATTACGGCGGATGTGGTGGGCGACAAAGTCTATGCAGAAGTTCTTTCCACAGTTGCTAAGGACGTTAAGGGTGGGCAACAAGTCTCCGAAGCGATGCGGCGCCACCCGGAAATTCCAGGCATAGTCGTGGCAATGCTTAAGATCGGAGAGGAAACGGGAAATATGTCATCGATCTTGGAGACAATGGCGCGATTTTACAGAAGAGAGGTCAATAACGCCGTCAACACGTTGGTTGATCTTATTGAACCTTTTATGATCGTTTTTCTGGCGGTGGGAGTGGGCATCCTTCTTTCAGCGGTTCTAATTCCTATATATAACATCGCTTCCGGAATCTAGCCCCTTACCACTTTTGCTAAATGGCAAAAGTGGTAAGGGGTTATCCACACCAAAGCTGGGGCAAACGACGATAGGGTATAGAATTGAAGAACAAAAGGGGAATTAAAAGCTTTAATCGTTAAGAGTTTTTTTAATTTTATGGATATTGTTAATAGAAACAAAGGTTTTACTCTAATAGAGTTATTGGTCGTTATCGCGATTATAGGCATCCTTTCTACTGTCGTACTCACATCGCTTGGGTCGGCTCGTGCCAAAGCTCGCATTGCAGCCGCACGGCAGACGTTAAGAGGTGTTCAGCCAGCATTGATCATTTGTCTCGATGGTAGTGCTGCCATTACACCTGCAAATGCTACGGCCCCAGTAGCCGGGGGCGACATCTGCGGAGCCGGAGCCACCGATCCCAAATGGCCAGCTCTTCCGTCTGGGTGGTCCTACGTGGCTGCAACTTGGGCTTCGGACACTTCAGCAGATACTTTTTCTGTAGCGGCAACTGGCGATAGCACTACAATAACCTGCACTGAGACCTCCTGTAATTAATATTGAACGTTCTCGTTGTTATCGAGCGTGCGGTGCCCGCTTCGGTTCTAAGTGTGGATAAGCGTTTAGGCACTATTCTCTTGCTGTAGACTGTAAAGTATGTCGTGCGCCGCAAAGGCACATTATGGTGCGAGGGTTGCTTCTAATCACTTTTGCTACCCAAAGGGCAGGGGTGATAAGGGACTTGCCCGGTTAGTGCATGTCGTCGATGTGCATAGCACGTAAAGTTGACAGAGTAGACCATCGTTAATGTTCAATTATCTCCTCAAGGCCATATGAAAAGACGAAGTCTCTCGACGACAAATACTACCGGGCTTACTCTCATTGAACTTCTAGTTGTCATTGCCATAATAGGAATTTTGGCAACCTTAACACTTAGCTGGGTAAGCGGAGCACGCGCGAGAGGGCGCTATACCAGTGCAATACAAACCATGAGAGGCGTATACCCGGTTTTATTTTCGTGTCTCAATGACAATGTCAATTTCGAGCCCTCATCCGGAGTTCCGTCTCCCGGCGGCAGTATCTGCGGGGCAAAAGATGGAGGAGCCACGTGGCCGGCACTTCCTTCTGGATGGGGATACTCATCATGGTCATCGTTTATAGGCGCGACTTTTACCATAAGAGCTCAAGGAGACGGAATGGAGATAACTTGTGGAGTAACGGGCTGCGGAAAAACTACCCCATAATTGAGTGCAATTCTTATGCAGTGCTACACTGAAATATATGAATGAACAGCGTGGGTTCACCCGGTTAGTGCAGCTTGGTTTGGGTGGGCCATATATATCGTCAATCTAGTATGCGAAATCTCTTGCAATTATTCAGCGATAGCTTTCATATCTCACCGCAGCGCAGACGCGCTGCAAAGCCAAGCCATACTACCGGGTTCACTCTCATAGAACTTCTTGTGGTAATAGCCATTATCGGCATTCTTTCTTCTGTGGTTCTCACCTCGCTCACGGGTGCACGCGCAAAAGGAAGGGACACTCGGCGTGTATCGGATATCTCACAACTACGACTAGCATTAGAAATGTATTACGACTCTAAGCAAACTTATCCTACAGCAACTTCAGCGCTAGCTACTGATGGATACATATCACCAGTTCCAATTGATCCCAGCACCAGTGCCGCCTACACATATGCCGTATCTCCTTCTGGTTGTAATGCCAGCGCTACTTCATGCACGAATTATGTTCTCATGGCGGATCTTGAGGTTGGGAATATTGTTCTTCAGAACGACGTAGATGGCAACGATGCAGGCACTCTTAACGTGAATTGCGAGGACGCAGAATATCATTACTGCGTGAAATCCCAATAAAATCCCATCGAAAGATCAAATTTCTGTCTGCGCCCTATTTTTATAGATGGCTTTATTCACATTCCTTATTATTTACGACCGTGAATAATAAGGAGTATGTGGAATGGTAATTTGAAATATTAAAATTACTGCAAGTTCTGCGTGATAGAATTTTTTAATGGTCGCAGTCTTTTATTTTCTTTTCGGACTGATCATAGGAAGTTTTCTGAATGTCCTAATCCTGCGACACCGCGCTCTCCCACTAGGCGGCAGGAGTCAATGTCCATCCTGTTCGCATAATCTTGCCTGGTTCGATTTAATACCTGTTATTTCCTGGATCTTGCTGCGCGGAAAATGCCGATATTGCAAGAGCTCTATATCGACGCAATATCCAATTGTAGAACTACTAACGGGCATTCTATTTTTGCTGGTGGGACTCCTGGGTTTGACGCTTATTGAACAATTGTTCGCTCTTCCCTCACTCGCTTTATTAATCGCGATTTTTTTCTACGATCTGCGGCATAAAATAATCCCGAATCCATGGGTTTGGGCTTTCAATTTTCTCGCCCTTTCGTATTCACTTATAACTTTCAAAATTTCACTGTTGTCACTTCTATCGGGGCCTATGGCGGCTCTGCCACTTTTTTTATTGTGGTTCATATCCGGCGGCCGCTGGATGGGATTTGGCGACGTAAAGCTGGCCCTTGGTATTGGGTGGTTATTGGGATTCCCGTTTGGACTGCTTGCAATCTTTTTGGCATTCGTCATAGGAGCCGTTGTCGGTCTTATGCTCATTTTCTTTTCGTCGGAGTCGTGGAGAAAAATGATGGGATTTATCCCTTACCACTTCTGGCAGAGAAGTGGTAAGGGATTTACAATGAAAAGCGAAGTTCCATTCGGTCCGTTTCTAATCGCGAGCTGTCTTTTTTTATGGTTTATACAAATCTACGACATCACACTCTCTCTTAATTACATTTTATGAGAAATAAGAATGATGCTGAATTTACCCCTTATCACTTTTGCAATGATAGAAGCAAAAGTGATAAGGGGTTTACTCTAATGGAGCTATTGGTTGTGATGGGCATCATCGTGATAATATCCTCACTCATTCTTGCGAGTAATACCCGATTTGGAGGTGCCGTTATTCTTCAGAATCTCGCCTATGACATTGCTCTGTCGATAAGACAGGCTCAAGTGTATGGCATATCAGTGCGCGGCACTGGTGCCAGCAATTTTAATGCTGGCTATGGGATGTATTTCGATACGACAACCAATCCAAAGAATTACGTGCTGTTTGCAGATACAAATGGAAATGGACTTTACACCATCTCCGCAGTCGATAGCAGCGAGCGAATCGCATCGACGGACATAGGACGCAATTATTATATTGATGCGGTATGCGCGCCGGCCACGATTGATGGCAATACTAAGCTATGTACTTCCCCTGTAGAGCGATTAGACATAGTGTTTAGAAGACCGGAGCCAGATGCTTATATCAGCGCCGATTCAAATTCCTGCCCTGTATTGAAGGGGTCTAACTGCAAAACAAGTGCGCGTATTGTCGCCAAATCTCCTCGGGGAGACAGAATGAGCATAATCGTCGAGTCTAATGGACAGATATACGTTGAAAAACAATATTAGTATGAATAAGCTCGTAGCTCGTAGCTTGCAGCTTGTAGCCAGAAAAGTCTGTTCCGCATTTTCGCTACGGGCTACGGGCTACAAGCTACCAGCTGACCGCGGGTTTACCCCTTATCACTTTTGCAATGACAACAACAAAAGTGATAAGGGGTTTACGCTCGTTGAGCTGCTGGTTTCAGTAACGCTTTTTGCGATAGTAATGCTAGTTTCCGTTGGAACTTTGCTTTCTCTAGTAGGTGCTAACAGAAAGGCTCAAGCTTTGCAGTCGGTCATGAACAATCTGAATGTGAGTCTCGACGGAATGGTCCGCTCCATACGAATGGGGAGCAACTATAGTTGCGGTGACTTGCTATTTGAAGGCACTGGTAATAACGATGACTGCACGTTAAGTGGTAGCCTGTCCTTCAGCTTCGAGCCGTTCAATCTTGGTATCGAGCCCGTTAAGCGATGGAGATATGAATTTGAAAGTGGTAGTGGTCGAATAAAAAGGTCAAGAGATGAGGCAAATTGGGAATATATCACCGCGCCAGAAGTTAAAATCGACAAAATGACATTCTACGTGGAGGGCACAAATCGCGGGGACAACAAACAACCGAAAGTCGTCATTACTTTGCGCGGTACCGCAAACGCGTCGGATGTTAAGGCCAAGACAACATTTAGCATCCAGGCAACAGCTGTCCAGAGAATATTAGACCTATGACCCCTTATCACTTTTTCTACGTCTACGTATTGAACAGTCTGCGTTTTCCGCGCGAGCTTTATATAGGGTTTACCCACAATCTCAGAAAACGGCTCAATGAACATAACGAAGGACTAAATATCTCAACAAAACGCTATGTCCCATGGAAACTAGCATACTATGAGGCGTTTTCTGATGAAACGTGCGCCAAGCGGCGAGAGATTAATTTAAAAAACAATGGCAACAGTATGCGTGAGTTAAAGAAACGCATGGGGTTAGAGGTTATAAAAAGTGATAAGGGGTTTACGCTCATAGAAACTCTTGTGGCAATATCATTGTTGTTAATTGCAATCGTTGCTCCAATGGCCCTCACTACACAGTCCCTTTCATCCGCGCATTATTCTAAGGATCAGCTAATCGCTTCACATTTGGCTCAGGAGGCCGTTGAGGCACTAAGGCATGTTCGGGATGGGCGTGTGTTACAAATTGCACATGGCGATGTCGTAGATTTATTTCCAGGGGAATGGACCGGCGGTGATCCTTTCACAATAGATACTCTTGATGACTCAATTGTCGATTGTCCCTCTACAGGCTGTCAATCTCTCAAAACCAACGGTGAATTGTATGGCTATCAAACGGGAGCGACTTGGAAACCGACTATATTTACGCGCTCTATTAGAGCAAATTTTATTCCTAACTCTGGACGCCCGAAAGATGAGGTGCACATAGAGGTTACAGTTGAGTGGCAGACATCGGGTGGACATCCGCGCTCGGTCGTTATTTCAGAGAATCTATATAGATGGGTTAAAGACGCTAGCGCATAAAAAATATGACCCCTTATCACTTTTTCCATGCGTGTATGTCGGCAAACGCAATGATAAAGAAGAGAATAGCTTTATTTGGAAAAAGAGATAAGGGGTTCACCTTATTGCTCGCTTCTCTTGTCGCGTCCGTTGTTCTTTCACTCGGTATAGCCATCTTTGGCATTGCGTCAAAGCAGTTAATGCTTTCTTCCATGGCGCGCGACTCTCAATTCGCTTTTTATGCCGCTGACACTGGAGCCGAATGTGCTCTTTATTGGGATATTCGCGATGACATTCATCCCAACACATTTGCAACATCATCGGCGTCGGCATCTTCAGCGGTAGTATCATGCAACAACACATTGCCTTTGCCTGCCGTGACTGTAATATCCAAAAACGAATATTACGCATCCTCGGAATTCCGATTTGAAACTAATGGATATTGCACAAAAGCGCAGGTCAATAAATGCAGAGGCAAATTTGATAAGGGCGTCTGTACTCGCGAAGATCCTCCGGTAATACGCACGCTCGTGCACGCAGATGGATATAATGTCCAATGCGACGCCTTATTCAATGTTGACGGAACGCCCAAGTCAAATGTCGATCAGCGCGCGCTTCAGCGTTCCGTTGAACTCCAGTACTAGCGTTGAGGGTGTGGCGAATAGCGGCTAGTGAACACAGAAAGAGGCGATTTGCGGTTTTTTCTGGACGCTATACGCTAATCGCTAACCGCTATGTCTAAGATTCCTAGAGAAGTTAGTGATCGCTATACAAAATTGAAAGACACGATCAATCGCTATCGAATCCTTTATCACGTTTATGATAAGGAGGAAATTTCACAACAGGCGCTCGATTCCCTCAAGCATGAACTTGACGAAATAGAACAAAAATATCCTACGATCATTGCGCCAGATTCGCCGTCACAACGAGTGGCCGGAAGGCCCTTGCCAGGATTCAAAAAGGTCCGGCACCGCGTCCCGCAGTGGTCTTTTAATGATGCGTTCACGCCTGAGGAGATGCGCGAATTCGACGCTCGCATTAAACGATTTCTGCGAGGCACTTTTGCAAATGTGGAACCAAGTTATGTATGCGAATTGAAGATAGACGGCTTGAAAATAGTTATAGAATATGAGAAAGGGCTTTTGAAAACAGCAGCTACCCGCGGTGATGGAAACGTGGGCGAAGATGTAACTCACAACATCCGCACTATCGAATCTGTCCCGCTTTCACTAACACGCCCGATAGATATTATCGTTGAGGGTGAGGCATGGATGAGTTCAAAGAATCTAGAAACGCTTAATCGTGCCAGGAAAAAAGCGGGCGAGCCGCCTTTTGCGAATCCTAGGAATGCGGCAGCGGGCTCGATTCGCCAGCTTGATCCGGCAATCGCTGCGTCGCGCAAATTAGACGTATTCATTTATGATGTCGCTTCCACTGCCGAAAATTTCCCGAAAACGCAGAATGAAGAGCTTGAATACCTTCGCGAACTCGGATTTAAAGTTAATCCTCATCATATTTTGGCTCACAATATCAATGAGATCATCGAATACTGGGAGAAATGGAAAGGCCGAGGTCGCCATCAGGATTACTGGATAGACGGTGTGGTCGTAAAAGTTAATGAGAAGAAATATCAGGAGCAACTTGGCTACACTGGAAAAGCGCCGCGCTTTACTATTGCATTCAAATTTCCCGCCGAACAGGTTACAACAGTCGTTGACGATATCATTTTGCAAGTCGGTAGGACGGGGACACTTACGCCTGTCGCACATCTGAAGCCCGTAAATGTTGGCGGTTCAGTCGTTTCTCGCGCGACTCTTCATAACGAGGATGAGATAAAAAGACTTGATGTCAGGATCGGCGACACAGTGATACTTCAAAAGGCAGGCGATGTGATTCCTGACATTGTCAGCGTGGTCAAAGAGCTGCGCCCGAAAAACGCAAAACCCTACGTATGGCCAAAATATGTTCCCGAATGCGGAGGTGATGGAGCGGTAGAACGAGTACCGGGCCAAGCGGCTTGGCGATGCGTTAACAAGAATTCTTTCGCCGTTATACGTCGGCGATTTTATAATTTTGTCGGAAAACATGCTCTTGATATTGAAGGATTCGGTCCGCGAACTATCGATCAACTGTTGGAAAAAAAATTAGTACAGCATTACAACGAACTTTTTACACTCAAAGAAGGCGATTTATTGACTTTGGAGGGTTTTGCGGAAATTTCCGCAAACAAACTATATTTCGCGATTCAAAAAGCGCGCCACGTCCCGCTGGCGCGCCTATTGGTAGGGCTTTCGATTCCTCAAGTCGGGGAAGAGACAGCGATACTTCTGGCAAATCATTTCCGCTCTATCAACGCCCTTGCAAATGCGGAAGAGGGGGCTCTTATGAAGCTAGAAGGCATTGGACCCATTGTCGCAAAAGAAGTTTCAAATTGGTTTTTGGAAAAACGTCATAAAGAGCTCCTAGCCCAGCTCAACAAAGTTCTCGCCATTGCTGCTCCGACCCAAGAAGCAAGAAAAAAGTCCAGCCTTGCTGGGAAAAAAGTCGTACTTACCGGGACACTCGAGAACATGTCACGTGAGCAAGCAAAAGAAAAATTGCGCGCGGCGGGTGCCGATGTATCTTCGTCAGTTTCCAAGGAAACGGATTATATTGTGGCTGGTGAAAATCCTGGTTCAAAGTATGACAATGCACAGAAATTGGGGGTGTCTATCCTTTCCGAGGGCGAATTTCTGAAGATGATTCAATAGGGTATCATAAATGCCAAGGGGCGCCCTTGCCATGCGAAAACGCTGCTATCATTCAACGAATGGGCTATCGCGACTATAAAGAATTTGCCGCGGGCGAATATTACCATGTTTTCAATCGTGGGAATGGCAAGATGGATATTTTCCGCGATTCGCAGGATTATCTGAACTTCCTTCATCGCCTGTGTGTACTGCTTGAAATGCCAAGGGGCGCCCTTGGCATTGGATCCGAAATTGCCTCCGCTAAACTGCGCCTTCGGCTGGATTCGTTCCATGCCGGAACATTCTCGCTCGCATGCTATTGCATCATGCCGAACCATTTCCACTTTCTCATCGGACAAAACGGCGATGTTCCGATAAGCAAACTGATCCTGCGGCTCGCGACAAGCTACTCGATGTATTTCAATGCCAAATATGCCCACGTCGGACACGTATTTCAGGACAGATTCAAGGCTGCGCATCTCGAGGACGACAAATATCTGCGGCATCTTTCGGCGTACATTCACTTGAATCCGAAAGTAGCAAAACTCGTGAAAAAGACGTCCGATTGGAAATATTCCAGTTATCCCGATTATATCGGGGAAAGGGAAGACACGGTGTGCGAGAAAGATCTCATACTAGATCAGTTCTCGTCTGCGGACTCCTACAGAAGGTTTGTAGAGGACAGCTTTGGAGATATAAAACTGCGCAAAAAGATCGGGGATATGATCATCGACGAATAGGATGCCAAGGGGCGCCCTTGGCATCCTTGTCATTCTAGAGCAGCCATTTTGTCAATGAACGAAATCCAACTATAGTAGTGGGATGTCCAGCAAGGTTGATGTGGCCGCGCTCGCGAAGCTCGCGCGGCTTGAGGTAAGCAAAGAGGAACTTCACAAGCTAGAAAACGAAATTCCTGCAATTCTCGCTTTTGTGGAAACTATTCAAAAAGTAAGCGCGAAAGCGCCGATCTCAAAGGCAAATTTGCGAAATGTTATGCGTGAGGACGAGAATCCGCACGAAACTGGAATATATACGGAATCGCTTCTTTCTACCGCACCGGCGCGGGAGGGAGATAGGATCGCCGTCAAACAAGTAATAAAGAGGAATAAAGAATAAGGAATACGGAATAAGAAAAAGTTTTATGCTGGATATAAAAACGTTAACGATTGCCGGAGCAAGAAGAGATCTTGATGCAAAAAAATATTCCTCCCTCGAGCTTACGAAGGTCTATCTGTCGGAAATAGAGAAACGTGATACTGAATCACACTCGTTTTTGGAAGTTTTCAAAGACTCCGCGCTTGCTGAAGCAAAAGCTGCGGACGAGCGGATTTATCGCGACGAATCAGCGCCTCTTACCGGGATTCCAATTGCTATTAAAGACAATATCCTTATTGAAGGCCGAGTTGTAAGTGCCGGATCGAAAATACTTGAGAATTATATAGCTTCATATGATTCGATTTGTACCGAAAAATTGAAATCACAGAACGTCGTTTTTTTAGGCCGCACAAACATGGACGAGTTTGCCATGGGATCTTCTACAGAGAATTCTGCATTCGGCCCGTCGAAAAATCCGCATGATACCGCGCGAACGCCGGGCGGCTCCTCCGGCGGAAGCGCCGCCGCTGTCGCAGGCAATCTCGCGCTCGCTGCTCTTGGCTCTGATACCGGCGGCTCCGTCCGCCAGCCAGCGGCATTTTGCGGAGTCGTTGGCCTCAAGCCCACTTATGGCGCGGTTTCGCGTTTTGGCCTGATTGCAATGGGCTCATCCTTGGATCAGATCGGCCCGCTAACAAAAACCGTGGAGGACTCACGCCTTCTTTTTGAGGCTATCCGCGGTTATGACCCGAACGACAGCACGTCATTAGAGAACAATGCAAAATCCGGAAAAGTTATAGATGGAAATCATGGGCGGCGATTGGGTGTGCCTCGTGCTTTTTTGAAAGAGGGAATTCAACCGGATGTGCTCCAGAATTTTGAAAAAACGCTTTCTGCTCTAGAAAAAGCTGGTTATGAAATTCAAGATGTAGAAATGCCGAATCTAGCACATTCTCTCGCTGTGTATTACATAGTGATGCCAGCGGAAGCATCCACCAATCTTGCGCGGTTCGACGGGATTCGTTACGGACTTTCTGTACCAGCAGATAATATTGAAGACACCTATAGAAAAACTCGAGGTATCGGCTTTGGTCAAGAAGTCCGTCGCCGTATACTTGTCGGGACTTTCGTTCTTTCTGCCGGTTATGCCGACGCATACTATAGAAAAGCGCGTGCAGTTAGGGAAATAATAAAAGCTGATTTTATGAATGCATTCAATTCTGTTGATGCAATTGTTACGCCGACGACTCCAGGACCAGCTTTTAAATTTGGAGAAAAAAGCGATCCGCTGTCCATGTATCTTGAAGATATTTTTACGGTTCCGGTTAATCTCGCGGGCGTTCCGGCAATTTCTGTTCCTGCAGGGAGCGTTCTAAGGGAGAAAGTCATGCTGCCGCTTGGTTTTCAGATAATAGGGAAGCCGGAAGATGAAGGACTCTTGTTCTCGATCGGAAAAGATGTTGAGAGGGCATATCCTGCCCCGTGGAGAACCGCGTAGCCGTTCTCTTTACGGGGTATAATTTTGGGCATGGGTCCCGTTAGAGGTCGCGGACGACGAAGTAATAATATTGTCATGAACTCGGCATTTATCAGCGATAACATACTAGGGTGCGGAGCGCGTTTCGTTTCTGCGTCCTACTTCTAACGGGATGGGCGGAGACATTTCTCTCGGTGATGCACTATCACAAATGTTTTGGTTCATGGGCGAACTTGCTTTCAAGTTCATCCCTGGAACAGTTGCTTCAATAATTGGGACGGATCCTTCGGGAACCGGCCCCATTCCTGCGGGGCTTTCTCCTATTACAGAGCCGGTCACGATGGTGAGCATGGTCTCTTTTCTGGAAAAGACCTCTTCTCCCGATCAATACAGAGCTTTTTCGGAAGGCTGGGGCACCTATGTGACGTTTGCCATGGGCCTTTCATTCGTTCTTTCGACAGGAATAATCTATTGCATAATCCGCATTCGACAGATCAGGCACGTTGAGCATTTAAGATTTGAAGCCGCGGAAAGGACCGTCACTGCACAGGATGTTCCCAAAACGCGCCTCCGCTGGGATCGCGTAGTCGAGCAGGCAAGTGCCGATTCAGAACATGGCTGGCGTCTTGCTATTCTTGAGGCGGATATCATGCTTAATGAACTTCTCGATCTAGAGGGATACAGAGGGGAAACCATGGCCGATAAAATGAAACAAGTTGATCGTGCGCGCTTCAATACGATTGATTATGCATGGGAAGCGCACAAAATTCGCAACCAGGTCGCGCACGAAGGCGCGGCATTTCCACTTTCTGCACGCGAGGTCAGGCGCGTTATAGGTTTGTACGAATCCGTTTTTAGAGAATTCGATTTATTGAAGTAGCGTGAAATGCAAAAATCCTCCGATTTGGAGGATTTTTGGCTAATTTGTTGCACTCGTAAGACGAGATTGGCACCTCATTTCGGCTTGGCTTGCTCAATGTCAGCCTACGCTTGCCAAGGCGACTTAATGTCGAAAAATCATTTCAGTTACTGATAGGTGCGGTAAGCCGAATTCTGCTCCGAGCGCGTTCAGCTCGGCAGGTGGCAGACCGAGCAAGTCAGGATCAACCGTTCTTATGACCACGCATCGGTTCTCGATGGCCGTTGCTACGTGCACCGCGTCAGTAATCGTAAGCCGAGGAAATTGCTCCCGCACTCTTTGAAGAATGCCGTCCCTACCATCATTCTGGACTACATGGACGAATGGTCTGAGAGCGAGCATAAGAGAGGTAAACCCGCCTATAGCTTCTTCCCCCTTCAGATGAGCGGCTGCATATGCCTCTCCAAAAGACAGATGACTTATTATCGGATGAATGGGGTTGTGCGTATTGAACATTTCTGCATAAGCACTTTTACCACCATCCAAGGCGCAAGCATCATAATACCAGCGCTCCCTTGTATCATCAGGTCCTATGGGGGCTGGCATAATCAGAGGAGAAGAGGCCAACCCTTTCACCTTTTCTTAAGGCAATCTCAACGTTCACGAGTGGTTCGTTTTGCAAAACCCGATTCTTTACCTCGACGTAAAGCATGGGCTCGCCAGATTGGCTGACAACAGTAAAATCCGCAGCCGGAACGATCTGCTTCATTTTCTTCTCTCCTATTTTTCTTAGAGTTGGCATAGTTCTTCAACGCGTGCCTCGGCCTTTTTTGTTTCTTCTTCGCTGGACTCCTTTAGCGTCCGTAGCTTCTTACTAGCTGCGTCTTTGGGCAATCTTGCAACGGTCTGTAACCAATGCAGGGTTGTGATTAACTCTAGCTCTCTGTTGCCCTTCTCCTTAAGAAAGAGTCTTGCTTTCTCGAATCTACTTTCCAGTTCATCGGGCGTAAATTTCTCCACCGTTGGTTTAGTCTTGTCAGTTCTTAACTGGAATAAGTCGTGAGCGAGTGATGGAGAATAAGGCCCTCTGAAGTAAAGGTTGAAGTCGTATACGGGTGAAATGCCAAAAGTCTGCGCAATGTATTGCGTCTTTTGCGATCGGAGTCGCTGTGGAAAAGTGCTCACGTCTCCGCTTTCCAGTCTTTTTAGGACGCTATACATAAGCAGTACAGAGTCGATGTCTTTTCTGTAGGTTTCCATAAATTCTCTCTAACTATACCAAGCCGCCCGTGAACGTGACATGTATTAAGACGTGGGGGTGTATAAGATACTTTCAGACCTGAAATTAAGCAAACCTTCGCTACTCCCACTCCTACCCCATTAAAGCCCGTGTGTACGGAGACAAGCTTTATATTCGTCGTCTGTTGCAAGTCGGTATCCGGGGATATCTGTACGCTGTGCAACGGGAGTGTAATTACCCGATATCTTTGTAACCGCGCACCCACCTCTTATCATGGCAGGTCTGAGCGAGAACCAGTAAAAGCTAATCCCAATAGAAAGAATCACGATAATTAGTAACCCGATCTTGAACCAGTTTTCTTTGAGCCAGTTCATTTTGGTCATGTTTCAACTTTATAGCAGTGTCCGTGTGATACCAATGTGTCAGTGCCGAGCGTTACAACTTCAACGTAGCTTTGGTCGAGGGTCGATGTCTTAAAAAGAATCCCGTGATTCTCGATTGTTCGAATCTCCAGATTAACGCCAGACATCTCATCAGTTGCTGGATAAGCATCACAAGGTTTCTCATCACACCTATACAACGTGAGGCCTTCATTGTCCGAATTTAGTAGTACAAAAACTTTTGGATCAACCGCTACACATCCCGTAAGAGAACAATGCGACTTCGTCTCAGGAATGCAATAAAGTTGGTGAGCTGGGAGTTCCGCAATCCTGCTCTGATAGATACTGCCAGCAGATGGAAGTGATTTCTTCGAAAATGAATCGTTTGGAGCAGAGTCTATGGTAGAAGTGGCGATTCCTCCAGAGCCGTTCAGAATCGCATATCCTCCTAGCAGAACTGCCACTGCTGTCACAGCTCCTATAAGGCCATTTTTCATTGACTCAGACATCTCTTCTTTCCTTATCAATAAACGCAAAGGCGAGGAAAGGAATTGCTGCGATGATGTCTAGGACCTGCCACGTACCGCGCTCCAAGTAGAACGGCACCATTGGATTAAACAGGATTGCTATCACTACGAATATGCCAGTCCAACCTCGACGTTTCTGCGTATAGGCCACATACGCGCTGTAAGCTCCTACGCCACACACTATCCAGCGCAGTAGCTGGTAATAGGCGTAGGGCCAATCGCCTAGTGCGCCAAGGAGAAAAGCGGCCGCAGCCAGTAGAAACCAGTTTTCTTTTAGCCAAGTCATAGCTATTGCGGTTTCATTTCAGAATGTAAAAACTGATAATTTTCTACGATAGTTTCAAGTGCACGCACCGTCCCGTCACATGAATTAGACAAAACTGCCTTATATAAAGATCCAAATATCTCTGCGCATGCGGACTCATAGTCGTGAATATATATGCATTGAGTATGCGATAGCACCCCTGATTCCATGCACGAGTTGTAGCCGAGCTTTGCCCTTCTACATGCCGAGGATTCGGTACGCGACTGGGTATCGGTTTTGTTTTCGGCATCAGCAAGACAAGCTTCGACGGCAGCCCTAGCAGCAGGAAGAGCTTCAACTGCCTTTTTATATTCGGCCAAAGCTTCGGCCGCTTGCATATTTTTAGCGGGCAAATCGTACGCGAGATACACGAGACCTGACAGCAAGAGAGAAATAGCTCCTATGGCTAAAAAGATTTTCGCTGAGCGGGGCACTCTTGAGTGTACAAAATTCTCACTTGTAACTATGTACAATATAGTCCGCCTCACGACTTCCAATGCAATCACAAGGCCCGTCAAAGCACTGCCCGTAGCGAATAATGTCATGCTGAAAGACAATTCGTCACCAAACATTGCACCCAGAAATGCTCCGAGACCAGCTAAGGACAGTATTGAAATGTATACTACGATTCCAAGCCTTTTGACCGCAGCAGAAAGTGCAGCAGTGTTTACTTCTGGGAGCTTCATACGAGGAAACGGCCCTTACGGGAGGGTTTCGCAAGCGACCCCATCGCCATCGCGGTCGAGATTGTGCGGATCGGACGAAGGTCCGCCGTTTGCCATAAAGAATGCTTGTGCCTGTGCGTGAGTTGAAAAGTCAGTACAGTCTTTGTCCGCTCCACCGGTAGAGAGAAAAGCACGGGTCTCTGTACCGTTGTCGGTGCGAGTATAGTTTGAGTCTGTCGCAGGACTAGGTGCCTCTCCGGAATCGTTCAAGAGCGCATAGCCACCCACCAAGACAGCTCCTGCTATCACGGCTCCAATGAAGCCATTTTTCATGAAAGCAGTATAGTCCTGCCCTAGAAACAAGCCAGCTCATGATTTATTCATCAGTCCCTAATTTTTTTATGATTGCGCCAACCGAGAGTAATGAAGATTAATACAAATGGAATTAATACGAAAAAGAATGTGCCAACTTCATGCCCATAATCTACTGATTCCCAAGTGAAGAACCATCCTATGGCACCAAAAACCCATAAAGTAATCAATTGGCCTTTAGAAATACTATAGATAGATTTCATAAGATCAGTATAGCTACAAATGGCGAGTCTGCCAGAACGGAAAACATCTGCCTTTGCGAATTGCGGGGGCAGGACAATATTGGTCACGAGTCGCTAAGTATTTTGATCACTGCGCGCCAAAATACTAAGCGCTCTCGACCCCGCCTCGCGTCGCTAAAGCGACATGCTCCGGCCTGCAAGTACTGGCGCAAAGTGCGCAGGCACTTTTCTCCCCTCGCATCAGCAACAAAAGCAAAACGCCCTTGTCGGGCGCATTGCTTTTGCTTGTTGCGGGGGCAGGACTTGCACCTGCGACCTCAAGGTTATGCATTCCAACTACGATTTTCATCGCTCCGATCTTGCTGGATCAGATTTGTGGTCTGGACTATACCTTTTCCCTCGTTTT